>Ga0209633_10000006_pt1 | contig 264563 bp, 233 predicted proteins | sample Cruoilmetagenom1_FD_187290 | JGI IMG/M metagenome (GOLD analysis project Ga0209633, IMG submission 187290) | Oil polluted marine microbial communities from Coal Oil Point, Santa Barbara, California, USA - Sample 1 (SPAdes) (version 2) | ecosystem: Environmental > Aquatic > Marine > Oil seeps ... | reverse complement strand
GTCATTACTAAAATGATAATAACAACACTAAAAATTACTCTAAAAACAAAAATCCTAACAATTATTATAAATTGTCAGGATTAATAAATTAAAAGTTTACAAAATTAGGCTACTTCTGAAAGTGCCTGGCTAAAAATGGTATTCTGATTCGCAAATTGTCCTTAGCTTTTACATGCGAAGCATAGAGTTAAAATTGAAGAAAGAACTCGTTATGGCTATTTCGGCCTAATGAATTCTTTGTGTTTAATCATCAAATCACTTATAGGTCATTGAAAAAGCTGTCCCGAGTACTCGATACTTTTTTGTTGCTTTTTTTGCAGGCAAAAAAGAAAAAACCTTAGAAAGCCTAAGGGGAACTAAATAACCTTAGGTTAAAAAAACTGTCACTTAACTTTCTTTGTTTTAATAGTGTGAATGAGCTAAATTTATAGGCCTAATTTCCACCATTTCTTTTTTGAATTTTCAAAATCCGTCCCATATCCATATCCGTAACCATATCCATAAGTTTTTTTGTAATCTATACCATTAATTAAAAGAGCCATGTTTGGTAACCTTTTATCCTTATATAAAGATTTTATGTATTTTAATGCACGTTTATCAAGGAAATTAGCCCTAATAACATATATAAAAGCATCAGCAAAACTACTTAGTAATAAAGTATCTGTAACCATACTATATGCGGCAGTGTCTACAATAACATATTCGTAATTATCAGTAGCATAAGTAAGTAATTCTTTTACTCTTGGATTCATTAATAATTCAGCAGGATTTGGCGCAATGTCACCTGATGACGCAACATCCAAATTTTTAATATTTGGAGCCTCCACAATAATATCTTCGGGTATCAAATCTAAATCAATAATATAGTTAGTAATACCATATTTACCTCTGACACCTAGATATGGCTCGATTTTAGGAGCTCTTATGTCCATACCCAATATTAAGGTGCGTTTGCCGGCATGAGCAAGTGCAGCTGCTAAATTAGTGGCTACAAATGACTTACCTTCATGAGCAATAGTAGATGTTACGAAAATAGTTTTTCCTTTTTTATTTTTAGAATTAGGTAAAATAAAATTCAAGTTTGTTCGTAAAATTCTAAAAGCTTCTGCTATACTCGAATAATCATTCTTTTTTATTAAATATCTATTTTTTGAACCTTTAGGAATATCAGCTACAATTGGTATTTTTAAAACCTTTTCAATATCTTCTTTAGTGTGTATTTTTGAGTTAAGTAAATCTTTAAGATAAATAACTAGTAATGGAATAAGTAACCCAAAAATTATAGTACCCAAATAGGACATGATTTTTTTCGGCGCTATCGCATCCGGAAAACTTTCTGCTGTATCTATAATTATAGCATTGGGATCCGCCACCCCTAACGTAATTGCAGTTTCTTCTCTTTTCTGTAATAGATATAGAAATAAGGTTTCTTTAATACCCTGTTGACGTTGAATATCTCTTACTTGTCTTTCTTGTTTTGGAGCTGAGTACAGTCTTGAATTAATACGTGAACTTTGGTTGTTTAGTGCATCCAAAGATATTTTATGAGAAGACTCTATGTTGTTTAAACTTTGATTGAAATTATTTTTTAAAGCATCAAGTTGTTCACTGATGTTAACCACTATTGGATTTTTTTCTGTAGAGTTTTTTAACAACCTCTTTTTATCCATCATTAACTTATTATACTGTTGTCTGAAATTTAATGCATTATTATCGCCAACATCTAAATCGGGTATTAACTCAGTATCATTTTTATCAGAAACAAAATCTTTCATGTATTTAATCTTCTGTAATTCTGTACTAGCTGCAACAATTTGTTTTTCAATTTCTTGACCACTTTGCATATTCAAACCAGTGCGAGAAGCAACATCAGAGATTCCGTAACGCGTTTTAATAGATTCAGCAGTTAAATCAACATTCGTAAGTTCAGTAGAAATAATTTCAAGTCTTTTTGAAACAAAATCTGAAGTGCTTTGAGATAATTCTTCTTTTAGAGCAATGGCTCTTTGATTATATTTCCTAACCAATTCATTTAAAAAATCTTCAGATCTTTGCTTAACTCCATCTTTTAGACTTAGGCTTATAATACTTGAATATTGTGATAAAGGAGAAACTTCTAAATTACTTAAATAACTATTTGTTAAGTTTTGAATAGAGTTTATTTTAACTAGAATATTTTTACCTATTAAATTACTTTTTTTTAAATCTGTATTGGGAGTAATGATTATATCTCCAAAATTAGTTGTAATTCTTTCACCAAAAGCATGCCTTTTTTTTATAGATTTTTCCATATTAAAAAAGGTGTAATTATTGGTAGAGTTAATAGAAAGAATAAATTGGGCATTAGTCTTATATAAGATAGAATCACTGATAAAAAAATTAATTTTTAAAGGAAGGTTTGCATATCCTTCAGTTTCGTAAAACTCTGTATTTAATCCAAGTTTTGCATCTAAAAATTCACTTATATAATTTTTGTTGGTAAAATATTTAACATTAAGATTTAAAGATTTAACAACTTCAGATAGGAGACTTTTAGATCGTAGAATTTCAATTTCATCTTCAATATTATCTTTAGCACTTGGCATTACGCCTAAATCTTGAAAGGCAGACAAAGTAGATTTATCACCACCTTTTTCGTCTTTTATTTTTATTGTACCAGTAGCTTGATATATGCGCCTTGTGAAATTTAGATTATAAAATGCTAATAGTATACTTAAAATAAATGCAAGAACAAACCATTTCCAATGCCTAAGATACTTATCAATAAGCTCTCTTATATCTATTTTGTTATTTTCAGAATTATCTTCTTCTTGAATTCCTCTACTATTATCAAATTCCATTTATAGGAGTAATAAGTTATATTTAGTTATTTGTTTGTAATACTAATAATTAATGCTGTAATAGTAACAAGTGTAGAAACTACACCTAAAGTGGTGCTTGTACTTGGCCCTATTGTTGAAGATTTTACTCTAGAATTATTTGGTTCTACATATACCACATCATTTTGAATTAAGTAATATGCTTTTGAATTGAAAACACTTTCTGAGGTCATATCAACACGTATAGATGTTTTTTTCCCATTTTCTTCTCTAACTACTAATACATTTTTTCTTTTTGCTTGAATAGTCATATCCCCTGCTAACCCTAATGCCTCGATAATAGTAATTCGTTCATTTGGTATTATAAATGAACCCGGTCTTTCAACTTCACCTAATACAGTGACCTTAAAATTAATATTTCTTATATTAACTATTGGGTCTTTAATATAAACTGTTAACATATCCTTAATTAGTGTTGTTGCCTGAATTCTATTCAAACCGGCTAATTTAAGAACACCTAAAACAGGGAAGTCTATGTTGCCATTTGAATCAACTAAATAATTTTGTTGAGTCGTTCTTCCCATACCGCCGGTACCATCAATGAAAGTCATAGCTGGTAGATTAAATGGCCTAACTGCATCTTGATCTAATGCAGACACATTTATAGTTAACATATCATCAGAACGAATAATGGGAATGTAATTATTTACAGATTTACCTGACCCCATTAGATCTACATCTTGAAAATAAACAATGTCTTTTTTTGAGCCACAAGAAACTAATAGTAAAGAAAAACTGAAAAAAAATAAATATTTTTTTAGAATTGATATTTTTGATATTTTGTTCATCTTAATAGAGTATTTATATAGATTTGTTATGTTGTACTAATATTTTTGGTAATAAAATTGATTTTCAAACGCAAATTGATTTTAGGAATAATTTACCATTTAATTCTATAAAGCTCTGAAATAAATACCTTTCTATTGAATAAACCCAATTATTTTTATAAATAAGTTGTTTATGTTTTAGTAAATCATTACACGTATCTAGAGTAAGATACCATATTTTAGAATTCATAGCGTTAGAATTTCTCTTAAATGCAAATATATAAAAAATAAGGAAGTAGTTTGGTCAAATTATTCTTATTTTGATAAACAAAGTTAAACAGTGCTCAAGTTATGAGAAGCTAACAATATTAATCAAGTTACACTCGTTTTTTTTACATAACTCAAAGGAATATTCACCTCAATTACATTCTCGATTCCTTCAATTCTAACAATAACTCTATGTTTTCCGTTAAGTTTAACGCATTCGGCAATTAAACCTTTAAATGCACCTTTTTCAACAATAATTGAATCACCTTTTTTAAGATTCAATGTTTCAATTAAAGTTATATTAGCAGTATCAGATAATAGAATTTTTAAATTCTCTATTTCATAATCTTGAATTTTAGCCGGTTTCCCCAAATGTTTTAAAATTCTAACAACCCCAATAATTGGTAAGATATTCTTCAAATTTTTTTCTTCGATTTTCACAAAAATATATGAAGGAATTAACGGCAGTTGTACTTTCTTTTTGCGATCACTCCATTGTCTAATAGTAGTGACAAGTGGTAAATATGAATTGAACTTGTATTGATTCAACAGTTCATGGACTTTTTTTTCTGATCTAGGTCTTGTATATATGGCATACCAATTTGATTTTTGTAGAATGATAGCTTTGGTCATGATTTTTATCTTTACAAATTATATTAATATTAACTTACGGTATTTGTTTGTTACTTTAGAAAAACGATTTTTAAAAATGGCATTAGTTGAATTACAGAAATTACTATTGATTAGTTGTTTTTTTTATTGATAATAACAACCAAGGACTTTGAGAATACCAATTTTTCAATTTAAATACTCTTTCAATAAACTCAAATAAATAAACTAATCTACTATTAGAGTAAAGTGGTAATGGCATCCAATTAAAGCCTTCAATATCTTCTATTTCAAAATTGTGTTTAGTTAATGATTTTTGCAATTCATTGAATTTCACTCCTTTGTAAGAATCATTCAAATGAATTATTCTTCTAAAGAAAAATCGCCAACTATTAGGGTTTGTATACGTAAAAATAAATCTACCATCATCTGTAAGTAATGTATTTATTTTTTTAAAAACTTCTTCCCAATCAGTAAAACATCCTATTGCTTCAATACAAAGAATTAGAGAAAACATTTCTTGAAACTCTGTTTTAATAAAATCATTACATATGGTATTGATATCACTATTGCGGTTTTTTAATATTTTTATTGCATTTGGTTTGATATCTAGAACTGTAATTTTTTTAGAATATTCAAGTAATGGTATTGCAATTCTACCAGAACCTCCAGCAATATCTAATATTTTGTCGTAATGATCCTTTCCGTTTTTAAGTATAAATTTAAATTGACGTCTGAATTTATAATGCCCAACCCTGTTATTATATGTTTTTTTATTTAAAGAATCCCAATTATAATCTATAGTTTTTTCTTTTTCCATATTAGTAATTTATTTCATCTAAGATTATTTCCCAATACAAAAATTGGCAAAAATATTCCCTAATAGATCTTCAGTTGTAACTTTTCCTGTAATTTCACCTAAGTAAGAGAGTGCTTCTCTTATTTCAATAGCAATTAAATCACTACTTAATTTATTGTCGATGCCGTTTTGTACATTATTAATTTCTTTTAAAGCCTTATTCAAAGCTTCAAAATGACGGCTATTACTTACAATAGTTTGATTATTACTCAATGCCCCGGTATTGACTAATGATGTCAATTCATTTTTAAGTTCAATAATTCCTTCTTTATTTTTTGCTGAAAGTAATAAAGTGTTTTTTATAGTTTTTGTTAGGTGATCAACTTCTTTATCTGATAATAAGTCTGTTTTATTAACAACAATTAGTATTTTTTTATTAGGAAATTTTGTTTTTATGTTGTCAATTTCGGTTTGAATAAATTCTAATAACGTCTTTTGTTGTTCATTATCTTTATTTCTAAGTATTGAACCATCGAACATGTAAACAATTACTTGTGCTTGAGCTGCCTTTTCAAAAGTTTTTTTAATGCCAATACTTTCAATAGTATCTTTAGTTTCTCTGATTCCGGCGGTATCAATAAAACGATAGGCAACTCCATCAATAATTAATTCATCTTCTATGGCATCTCGTGTTGTACCTGCTATTTCGCTAACAATTGCTTTATCTTCATTTAATAGTGTGTTTAATAATGTAGATTTACCTACGTTAGGCTCACCAATGATAGCAACTGGAATTCCGTTTTTTAAAACATTACCATAGGCAAATGATTCTATCAATCGTTTCAACACGGATGCAATTTTATGAACCAGCTTTTGAAAGTCGTCTCTATTAGCAAATTCAACATCTTCTTCGGCAAAATCTAATTCTAATTCAATTAAAGAAGCAAAATTGAGTAATTCTTGCCGTAATTGTTCAATTTCATTTGAAAACCCGCCTCGCATTTGCTGCATTGCGATTTGATGCGATGCTTTGGAGTCAGATGCAATTAAATCCGCTACAGCTTCAGCCTGACTTAGATCTAATTTTCCATTGAGGAAAGCACGTAATGTAAATTCACCAGGATTGGCTAGTCTTATTCTGTTTTGAATAAAAAGTTGTAGTATTTCTTGTTGAATATATACCGAACCATGGCATGAAATTTCTACTACATTTTCACCTGTATAAGAATTCGGGTTTTTAAAAACTGATACCAGTACTTCATCTATAAATCGATTATTATCTATAATATGGCCTAGATGTAGCGTATGCGATTTCTGATTTCTTAGACTCTTATTGTTAGTTTTAGATTTAAAAACGCTATCAACTACACTAATTGAATCTTTTCCCGAAAGGCGAATTACAGCTATTGCCCCAATACCTGATGGAGTAGCTAATGCAATAATAGTATCTTGACTGTTCATCTAAACTAAATATATGTAAAAATAAGAATTTTAAAAAGAATAATTTTAAACTTAATTAAAGCTTAATACCTCAAATTATTCTTAAATTTTTCTTGATAGATATGTTTGTAATATAATTGTAGCGCTAATTTCATCAACTAGTGCTTTATTTTGACGATGTTTTTTTTTAAGTCCGCTATCAATCATAGTTTGAAAAGCCATTTTCGATGTAAAACGTTCATCAACTCTTTCTAGAGGAATTTTAGGGAATAATTCTTTCAATTTTTTTATAAAAGGAATAATAAGTACTTCACTTTCAGAAGCTGAATTATCCATTTGTTTGGGTTCGCCCACCAGAAACAATTCAACTTGTTCATTTTTGGTGTATTCAGTCAAAAATTCTAAAAGGTCATTTGTAGATACAGTAGTTAATCCAGAGGCAATGAGTTGGAGTTCATCAGTTACTGCAATTCCTGTTCTTTTTTTACCATAATCTATTGCTAAAATGCGCGCCATATTCAAATTTTGGACAAAAATAAGATTTATGTTAGAACTATGATAAATTTTATGCTCATATTAAATGAAGCCACTATATTTGTGGAAATTGTTAGAAGATGCGACTACGTTTATTAATTGTTTAAAGGAAATGCTATTAAAAGACATAAATAAGTTTTTGAAACTAAGAACAAAAATTAACAGATGACAGAATTACAACAAACCATTGAAAATGCTTGGAATAATCGAGAGTTATTAAATGATGTGACAACACAAAATGCGATTAGAAAAGTTATTGATTTATTAGATAGAGGAGACTTAAGAGTTGCAGAACCCTTAACGGATGGATGGCAGGTGAACGAATGGGTAAAAAAAGCGGTTGTTTTGTACTTTCCTATACAAAAGATGGAAACTTCTGAAGTCGGTATTTTTGAATATCACGATAAAATTCCATTGAAACGAGGTTATAAAGAGAAAGGTATAAGAGTTGTGCCACATGCCGTTGCTAGACATGGAGCATATATATCTTCTGGTACTATTTTAATGCCGAGTTATGTAAATATTGGTGCTTATGTAGATGAAGGTACGATGGTAGATACTTGGGCCACGGTTGGTAGTTGTGCCCAGATAGGTAAAAATGTACATATTAGTGGAGGTGTTGGTATTGGAGGTGTTTTAGAGCCCTTACAAGCAGCTCCGGTCATTATAGAAGACAATTGTTTTATTGGTTCTCGTTGCATTGTTGTTGAAGGTGTTAGAGTAGAAGAGGAAGCCGTTTTGGGTGCCAATGTTGTTTTAACAATGAGTACAAAAATTATTGATGTTACTGGAGATGAACCTAAAATTACTAAAGGAGTAATTCCTGCACGTTCAGTAGTTATACCCGGGAGTTATTCTAAGAAATTTAAAGCAGGTGATTTTAATGTGCCTTGTGCCTTGATAATTGGTAAACGAAAAGAGAGTACCAATAAAAAAACATCGTTAAATGATGCTTTGCGTGATAATGATGTAGCTGTTTAAGAATGAAAATAGTAGTAATACAACAAAAAATGATTGGTGATGTGCTTACAACAAGTGTTTTGTTCGAGGCTTTGAAGCAAAAATATCCAACATCAGAATTACATTATATTATAAATTCTCATACGTATGCTGTTATAGAAAACAATCCGTTTATTGATAAGTTTATTTTTATCACTCCAGAGATAGAAAAAAATAAATTAAAGTTTTATTCTTTTTTAAAAACTATAAAAAAAGAAAAATACGACATCGTTATTGATGTTTACAATAAAATTGGCAGCAACTTAATGTCGTTGTTTTCAAATGCGAAAAGTAAAATTTCTTACCATAAAAAGTACACTTCTTTTATTTATAATTACAATCTAAAACGATTAAAACAAGCAGAAAATAGTGCAAGTTTAGCCATTGAAAATAGATTTAAATTATTGGAGCCTCTTGAAATTGAATTTACAAATATTTTACCTAAGATATATTTGTCAAAAAAAGAAATTGATGATTCGAAGCAATTTTTAGAATCCCATCATATTAAGTTTCATAAGCCATTATTTATGATTAGCGTTTTAGGAAGTAATAACGAGAAAACATATCCTTTACAATATATGGCAGCATTGATTAATGAAATTGCTAAAGTTAAAGATGCACAAATACTTTTTAATTATCTTCCAAGCCAAAAAGAAATTGCAAAACAGGTTTTGAATTTCTGTAAACCGGAAACAAAAAAACAAATACATTTTAATGTGTTCGGCAAAAGCTTAAGAGAGTTTTTAGCGATTACGTATCACTGTAAAGCGCTAATTGGCAATGAAGGAGGTGCAATTAATATGGCAAAAGCAATGCAAATACCAACTTTTACAATTTTTTCACCTTTTTTAAATAAAAAGAATTGGTTCGGTGAAAATGAAACAAAAAGTCATGTAGCTGTACACCTTTCAGATTTTACTACATCTTCTAAAGATGATTTAACTCAGGCAAAAAAAAATCCGGAGGTTTATTATTTAAAACTTAAACCCGAATTTATAATCCCTCAATTGAACCTTTTTTTAAGTAATGAATTATAAATTTTTAATATACATATCATATAGTTATGCCCTGCCAATAGGAAATCCTTTAGAAAAAGAGATTTTACAAAGGGGTTATACGGTTAAATGGTTTAGCGATTTAGAAGAAGGGAAAATTGCATTAAAAGATAATAAGCATGTTTTAAATCATATCAGAGAAGTAATAACCTATAAACCCGATATAGTATTAACTATAACAGATAATGTTGCAGATTTTATTACAGGAATAAAGGTTCAGGTATTTCATGGGTTTTTCACCCAAAAAAGACCTTCAAAAAGCAATATAAAATTTGCTCATTTCAGAATACGAGGTTTTTTTGATCTATATTGTACACAAGGACCAAGTACAACAGAAACATTTGAAATATTAGCTAAGAGACATCGATATTTTGAAGCTATTGAAACAGGATGGTCTAAAGTTGACCCTCTTTTTCCTATTGTAAAAAGTAGCAAACGAGTTGTTCCTACGATTATGATAGCATCTACATTTACCAAGCGTTTAAGTTTGGCATTTAATGATTTGGTTTTTAATGAAATTAAACGTTTAACAGAAAATGAAAAGTTTAATTTTATTATGGTATTACATCCGAAAATACCACAGAATATAATTAATAAATGGAAGTCATTGAATAGTAAAAGTTTCAAATTTCACGATACAACCAATTTAATTCCTTTATTTAAGAAAGCTGATATAATGTTTTCTGATACAACTTCAGCTATTCAGGAGTTTTTGCTTCAAAAAAAACCGGTAGTAACATTTAAACATACATTTAAGCATAATTATTTAATAGGAATTGAAAAAGTTGATGAAATTGAAAATGCACTTAATTACGCCTTAACTTACCCTAAAGTTATTATTGAGAATATTGAAAAATTCAATCAACAACTTCATCCTTATTTTGATGGAAGATCAAGTAAGCGAATTATTGATACAGCGATTTCTTTTTTAATTAAAGATAAAAGTCATTTAAAGCCTAAACCTTTAAACTTAATACGAAAATATAAAGTCAGAAAACAATTAAACTATTTTACATTAAAAAGTTATAATAAACCATTTAGAAGGTTACCAGATTCATTGAAAAAATTAACAGCACTAGTAATTACGTACAATGAGGAAGAAAACATCAAGGGGTTGATTAAAAACTTAAGCTTTGCGGATGAGATAGTAATTGTAGACGCTTTTAGTTCTGACGGAACTGTAGAAGCTATAAAAAAGTATGACAATGTAAAATTAGTACAACACAAATTTCTAAATTTTTCGAATCAACGCAATTTTGCTTTAAAACAGGCATCTTATAATTGGGTACTGTTTATAGATGCTGATGAGAGAATATCAGGCGATTTGAAAAATGAGATAATAGATACGCTCAAGAATGCTAAAAATACTGTGGCCTATAGTTTTTATAGAAAGTTCTATTTTAAAAATACTGAAATAAAGTATAGTGGTTTTCAAACCGATAAAGTTTTTAGGTTATTTAATAAAAATTATGTGAATTACAATGACGACAAATTGGTACATGAAACATTGGATATTGACGGGGATACTAAATTGTTAACAAATAAATTAGATCATTATTCATATATAGATGATAAAAAGTACAAGGATAAATTAATTAAATACGCAAAATTAAGAGCTCAAGAATTATATTCTAAAAAATTAAAACCTAATTTTTACCATTTTTATATTAAACCAGCCTATAGATTTTTATATCAATATATAATTAGATTTGGGTTTTTAGATGGTAAAAATGGGTATGAAATTTCTAAGCTAAATGCTTTTGGAGTACAACAACGATATGTTGAGTTAAAAAAGTTATATTTAAAATAAGGTTAGAAATTTTATTTCTTCCCTAATAATTTTTGTTTTAACCGTTTTTTTCTATGAAATTTCTCTTGAAATTGTTGGGTATATAACCACATTTTTTCAAAAACCTTTTCAAGAGCCTCACCACTTAATGTAGCATATTCGTCACTCATAACCTTAATCATTTCTTTTTTAGGTGTCAGTCTTGAAAAATTTTTCATTCTTGTTTCAAAGTCAAGTGTGACGAAAGACATTCTGTTTAAATCAACTAAATAGAAGTAATAATCGTTGTTGTTTTTAACTATTAAAGTATTGCCTGGAGAATGGTCTTTAAAGTAGATCCCTTTTTCATGCAACTGCCATGTGAATTTTGTGAATTGCCTAAGTATTTTTTCATGGTCAGGGTAATCTGGTTTTGTAATTAATTCTCTAAAGGTGAGATCATAATTTAAGTGCTCACAAACATAATAACTCTCCTGTAATCCTATAAACGAAAAGTATTCATAATAAGCGATAGGCTTTGGAGTACCAATACCTAAATCTTGGAGTTTATTTGCATATTCAAATGACCGTCTCGCTTTTGATTTTCTAAAATATTTATAAGCTATTTTATTGAGTAAACTCGGAATTTTAAAAGACTTAACATTGATAGTAACACCATTTAAATCGAATAATTTAATGCTATTCCTAGCTGCTTTTCCAAAAAGTTTACCTGAAGTATTAAAATTTGAAATTATGCTATCGATATCTTTTGTAAAATAGTTTTCTAGTACTACTTTTTTCATTCTAGACAATTAATGTTTGATAAACAATAGCAAATGTAAAACTTTATAATCTCATTTTGTATATTCGCTAAATATATAATTTTATGGATTACGAAAATAAAGAAGTAGGTTATTATAATAATACGAGAGAAGAAATGCTTGCGTTTTTACCTCAAAATGCTAAAATGATCTTAGATGTGGGTTGTGCAGATGGTTCTTTTTCAAGAATTATAAAAGACAGAAATAAAGCAGAAGTTTGGGGAATTGAATATATGCCTGAAGAAGCAAAGAAAGCAAGTACAAAAATTGATCATGTCTTATCAGGAACTTGTGAAGATAATATTGATAAACTACCAAATGATTATTTCGATGTGATATACTTTAATGATATATTAGAACATTTAGTAGATCCTTATAAAGTTTTAGAGAGGGTTAAAAATAAACTATCGAAAGATGGTATTGTAATTAGTTCAATACCAAATATGAGGTATCATAGTGCATTGAAAAATTTGATACTGAAAAAAGATTGGAAATATGGAAATCATGGTGTTATGGATAAAACTCACCTTCGTTTTTTTACTAAAAAAAGTATTTATAATATGTATGTAGAAGCCGGATATGACGTGATAGAACATAAAGGTATTAATGTTACTAAATCGTTAAAACCATGGTTGTATAATATTCCTTTATTATTTACAGCCTTAGATATGAGATATCTGCAATTTGCTACTGTGGCTAAAAAGAACTAGTTTTTAATGTGTGAATAAACTCTTTCATTGGTAAGACTGTATTCGCCCTTATCTCTGTAATTAATCTAATATCAGGAAATTAATAAAACTTAAACTTGTGAAAATTACTATTATTAGTTTAGATAATTGGGGGTACAATGAATATATCGTCAAAGAGTTAAAGACTTTTAAGAATATTGAAGTTAATCATATCAATTTTGACAAGTTACGCTATAATTACCCAACTATTTTTCATAAAATTTTCAACTTTTTTTTGAAGAATCTTTTTAATAGTAGTCTTAAAAGGAAACATCTAAATAAAATTATTTTAAGTAAGATCAAAGATTTAGGATACCAAGATAAAATTTTGGTTATTAAGTCAGAGTTTTTATCTATAAAAACGATTAAAGAGTTGAAAAAAAACACATCTCAATTGATAGCTTTTTATAATGATAATATTCAACGTTGTCCCAGAATTAAAGTTGTATATCCATATTTTGATGTTAATTATTCTTTTGAAAAGAAAGATGCTCTAAAATATAATTTTAATTTTATTACAAATTATATATATCATAAACATCTTCAGTATAAGCCTAATATACTTGCAAAAACTGAGTTTGAAGTATTCAATATATCCTCTTTGGGTAAACGTAATACGAGTATAGAAAAAATTGCACTTGCTCTTGATAAGATTCATGCCAACTATAAAATTATATTAGTTGGTAAAAAAGAATATATCCCGAAAGGCGAGGTCATTTATCAGTCAGAAAAAATTGATATTGAAGGTGTTAATGATTATATCTCTAAATCACGTACTTTGTTGGATGTGCATAGAATAGGACAATCGGGATTAACATTTAGGGTAATGGACAGTTTGGCCTTTCATAAAAAATTAATTACAACTAATCCTGATATTATTAATTATGATTTTTACAACCCTAATAACATATTAGTTGTTGATGCTGAAAAGGTTGAAATTCCAAAAACATTTTTTGAGACTAATTATGAAAAAATTCCTGAAAACATCGTTGATAATTATACAATAAATAGTTGGGTAAAGACAGTTTTTCAATTAAACTAATTTGCGTAAATTTAATGAGAAGTTTTATAAAATAATAATCATACTGCTCTCTTAATGACGAATTTTTTAGTAGGTTTGAACTTATTTTTGCGCTAATTCAATTACACTGACATATATGAAATCATTTTTTAAAGAAGCAGTTAATACTTTTAAAACTACAGGTACTATCAACCCGAGCTCGAAGTATTTAATAAATGATTGTTTGAAAGATGTAAAATTTAACGAAAATCAAGTAATATTAGAATTTGGAGCTGGTAATGGTTGTATTACTCAAGAACTGTTAAATAGAAATTTTTATAATTCTCGGCTCATTTCATTTGAAGTAAATCCGAAATTTTTCAAGCATTGTGAAAATTCATTTAAGAGTTATGATAACTTTTCAATAGTGAATCATTCAGCAGTTAATTTTGAAGAAGTATTAGAACAGCATTCCATTACAAAAGTAGATTATATTGTATCAAGCCTTCCATTAACCTTGTTAAATGAAGAAGATGTAATTGTTTTACTTGAAAAAATACCAAATTATTTAAAACAAGGAGGTTGTTTTGTACAATACCAATATAGTTTAGAGAAATATAGATTATTGAAAAAAAAGTTCTCAAGGGTAAAATTAGATTTTACCTTGATTAATGTTCCTCCTTCTTTTGTGTATAAATGTTATATTTGAAAACCTTACCAGAAATTTTAGTTAACGATAAAAGTGTGGTGAATTAAAATATACGAATGCAAAACAGTATCCTTAAGGTTATAGAAGTTCTTAAAAATGAGGGTGTGGTTTTATACCCTACAGATACCGTCTGGGGTATTGGTTGCGATGCTACTAACGAAGAAGCTGTCACCAAAGTTTTTGATATTAAACAGCGTAGCGAAAGCAAAAGCCTGATAATATTAGTTGATTCATTAAAGATGTTAGAACAATATGTTGATGATATTCCCGATTCTATAACTAAAATTTTAAAAGAGCATAAAAAGCCAACTACTGTTATTTATAATACAACAAAAGGTAACGGATTAGTAAAAAATGTTATTGCAAAAGACAATACTGTAGCTATAAGGATTGTTCAAGACAAGTTCTGCAATGAGTTAATAGAGAGATTTGGTAAACCAATTGTTTCTACTTCTGCAAATATTAGTGGTAACGCTACACCTAAATCTTTTAAAGAAATAGATAATTCTATTTTGGATGCGGTTGATTATGTAGTAAATTTGCATCGAAATAGAACATCAGATACTCCTTCGGCAATTGTCAAGATTAATTCAGCTGGAATGGTCGAAGTTATTAGAAAGTAACTTTTTTCATTGAAAGAGGTTTTTAGAAGTATTTTTTCTAATAAATAGTAATAAAAATAACTTAAGAAATTGTCAATTTACAAACAAGCATTATCATCCGAAATATTTGAATATATCTCCAAAGCAGCCGAACAATTGGGATTGGAAACCTATGTCATTGGTGGTTTTGTACGCGATTTTTTATTACAAAGAAATAGTGGTGCTAAAGATATTGATATAGTGGCTGTAGGTAGCGGAATTGATTTGGCAAAAAAAGTAGCAGAGTTATTACCAACCAACCCGAAAATTCAAGTTTTCAAAACGTATGGTACAGCCATGCTTCGATTTAAAGATATAGAAGTTGAATTTGTTGGTGCTCGAAAAGAATCATATTCCGAAAATAGCAGGAATCCAGATGTAAAAGAAGGTACATTACAAGATGATCAGAATAGACGCGATTTTACGATAAACACGTTAGCATTGAGTTTAAATAAAGCTGATTTCGGAATGTTATTAGATCCATTTAATGGAGTGGAAGATTTAAAAAATGGAATTATCAGAACTCCCTTGGACCCTTCTATTACATATTCAGATGATCCTTTGCGGATGATGCGTGCGATTCGTTTTGCTACACAATTAAACTTTACTATTGAACAAAAGTCATTAGACGCAATAACTCAAAATGTTGAGCGAATTGATATTATTACTCGAGAGCGTATTGTTGATGAGTTGCATAAAATATTATTAGCTGATAAACCTTCTATTGGGTTTAAATTATTAGAGCAAACCAAGTTATTAGAGAAGTTTTTACCGGAATTGACTGCTTTAAAAGGAGTAGAAGAGGAGAAGGGACAAACGCATAAAGATAATTTTTATCATACGCTGCAAGTGGTAGATAATATTTCTCAAAAAACGAATAATTTATGGTTACGTTGGACAGCTTTGTTACACGATATTGGTAAAGCACCTACAAAGAAGTTTGATAAAAAGATTGGTTGGACATTTCATGCTCATGAATTTGTAGGTTCTAAAATGGTGTATAGACTTTTTAAACGGTTAAAAATGCCATTGAATGAAAAGATGAAATATGTACAGAAACTGGTATTGCTTAGCTCTAGACCTGTTGTGTTAGCAGAAGATGTAACCGATTCAGCAGTGCGAAGACTAATATTTGACGCAGGTGATGAGTTAGATGATTTAATGACGCATTGTGAAGCAGATATTACTACAAAAAATCCCAAAAAAATGATGAAGTATCTAGCTAATTTTAAGTTAGTTCGTCAAAAAATCAAGGAAGTAGAAGAACGTGATAGCATACGAAATTTTCAACCGCCAATTACCGGTGAAATTATTATGAAAACTTTTAATTTAAAGCCATGTAGAGAGATAGGCCAGATTAAAGACGCAATAAAAGAGGCTATACTTGAGGGAGAAATTAAAAATGATTATGACGAAGCGTATCTTTATATGCTTGAAAAAGCAAAAATAATTGGCTTAGAAAAGCAAAATTGATATTGTTGTTTTTAGCGGTCTAAGTTTTAATTTGTATTTCTTTCGTTTGATAAAATTATCATAACATTACATTCGTTCAGGTACTTCAATACCTAAAAGTATAAAAGCTGATTTTATCACTTTTCCAACTTTCAAAGACAATTGAGTTCTAAATATTTTTTCTTGAAGATTATCACAGCCTAAAATAGGAACACTTTGATAAAAAGAATTGTAATCTTTAACTAAATCATAGGTGTAATTTGCAATTAATGCAGGGCTGTAATTAGCAGCAGCTTGTTGAATAATTTCAGGAAATATAGCCAATTGCTTTACTACTGATTTTTCTTTTGGATGTAAGGTTATATTTTCTGTTAATGAAGTATAATCGAAAGAGGCTTTTCGTAAAATAGATTGTATTCTGGCATAGGTATATTGAATAAACGGACCAGTATTTCCGTTAAAATCAATTGATGCAGCCGGGTCAAATAGAATCCGTTTTTTAGGATCCACCTTTAAAATATAATACTTTAATGCACCTAAGCCTATCGTTTTATAAAGTTCTGACTTTTCAGTTTTAGTATAGCCTTCTAATTTACCGAGATCTTCAGAAATTTCTCTTGCAGTATTCGTCATTTCAATAATTAAATCATCTGCATCTACTACAGTGCCTTCACGTGATTTCATTTTGCCAGAAGGTAAATCAACCATTCCGTAACTTAAATGATACAAGTTTTTAGCCCAGTCAAAACCTAATTTTTTTAGAATTAAAAACAGTACCTTAAAATGATAATCCTGCTCATTTCCAACCGTATAAACAAGTCCGCCAACATCTGGATAGTCCTTAATACGTTGTATTGCTGTGCCAATATCTTGTGTCATATACACAGCAGTTCCATCTGATCGTAGTACTATTTTTTCGTCTAGGCCTTCATCGGTTAGATCAATCCAAACAGAGCCGTCATCCTTTTTAAAGAAAATACCTTTTTCTAAGCCATCAGCTACTATATCTTTTCCTAGTAAATAGGTATTGCTTTCATAATAATTTTTGTCAAAGTTGACACCAAGGGCTTTATAAGTTACATCAAAACCATCATAAACCCATTGATTCATGGTTTTCCATAAAGACACAACTTCTTGATCTCCAGATTCCCATTTCAAAAGCATTTTTTGTGCATCTAATAATACTGGAGCTTGCTTTTTAGCATCTTCTGGCTGTACTCCTTTAGCGATTAAGTCACTGACCTCTTTTTTGTATTCTTGGTCAAATTTCACATAATAATTTCCAACCAATTTATCTCCTTTTAAACCTGTACTTTCTGGAGTTTCGTCATTTCCCCAACGTTGCCAAGCCAACATGCTTTTGCAGATGTGAATACCACGGTCATTGATAATTTGGGTTTTATAGACTTTTTTACCCGAAGCTTTTATGATTTCTGAAACAGAATATCCTAATAAGTTATTTCGAATATGCCCTAAATGTAATGGTTTGTTAGTGTTAGGAGACGAGTATTCTACCATAACTGATTTGGTTTCCGCTTTAGCTGGAACAAAACCAAAATCTTCAGTTTTGTAGGTATTTTGAAAATTATTTAGGAAATAACGATCGTTCAAGACTAAATTTAAAAAGCCTTTTACAACATTAAAATCAGTAATCTCGGTAACATTTTCTTTTAGATAATTTCCTAGGTTTGTCCCTATTTCAACAGGATTACCCTTGACAACTCTCAAAAACGGAAAAACAACTACAGTTATATCGCCTTCAAAGTCTTTACGAGTTGCTTGAAATTCTACAGTATCAATAGTAGCTTCATAGATGGCTTTAAACCCTTTTTGTATAGCAGATTTTAATGTGTCTTGAATATTCATTTATTCTAAAATATTTAAATATGAACCTCTTCCCGAATACTCAGGACACTCGAGGAGACACTAATAAATAATTGTCAGATCAAGTGTTGTAGAGAACAAATATAATTTACTAAAAACAGTAAACTAAATTAGTTTGCAAAACTAAATAAATTAAATGTAGCATTCACTATTTTTATTGGTAGTGATTTAAGTATGATGTTGAAATTAAATTTGGCATAAATGAAAACTGAGGATGCAAAAGCTATTGAACTTCAAAAAATACACGTTTATATATGAAAACTAGTAACAGTGAGGTTTACATCAATATCTTATTATGCTCTAAATGATATGTTTTATTCATTTCAGCAATTGTACAATTCCATTTTAAATCTGTTCTTATTTTTGTTTTTAAAGCTTGACTTTGATGAGGTTCACCGTGATTGATAAAGGTGAGTTTAGGCGGTGTTTTAAAATGTTGTAACCAATCTAATAATTCATTTTGGTCTGCATGACCCGAGAATGCATTTATTTTAAAGACTTCAGCTTTTATTGTATGATACTTACCAAAGAATTTAATTTGTGCATCACCAGCTAATAATGCTCTACCTCTTGTTCCTTGAGCTTGGTAACCAACAATTAAAATACTATTTTTTTTATCTGAGATACATTTATCTAAATAATGGAGCACTCTACCACCTGTCATCATACCACTTCCTGCTAACACTATTTTCGGAGTATCATCTTTTACAATAGCTTTAGAAGTATCTACGTCACTAACGAGCTGCACTGTTGAGTACATACTATTTATATCTTCAGGTGTAAGTTTATGCGAATTTTTGTGCTTAAAATACACTTCTGTGGCATTAACGCCCATCGGACTGTCTAAATATATCGGAATGTTGGGTAATTTATCTTCACGTTTTAAAATACTTAATAAATAAATAATTTCCTGTGCTCGTTCTACTGAAAAAGTTGGTATTATTAAGGTGCCTCCTTTAAAGTGAGTCCATTTTATATGTTTAAGCAATTCCTCTGAAATAGGAGTGTTTTTATGCAATCTATTACCATAGGTAGATTCTACTACCAGATAATCAGCTTTGGTAATGTATTCGTATGAATCTAAAATTATAGGCTCTTTTCTGCCAATATCGCCAGAAAAAACAATAATTTTTCCATGTATGCTCAACAGTATAAATACACTACCTAAAATATGTCCGCTATTTAAAAACTTGAACTTTATGTTGCCATCAATTGTGTGCCATTGATTTGTCTTAAAAGTTTCAAATTGAGCAATCGCTTTTTTTGCATCATTAATATCATATAATGGCTTTGCCGGTTTGTGTTTGGTATAACCATATTTATTTGCCCTTTTCGCATCTTCTTCATGTATTTTACCACTATCTAATAATATAATTTCAGCTAAATCTTTAGTTGCATTTGTTGCATATATTTTTCCTTTATATCCATTCTTTACTAAAATAGGTAAATACCCTGAATGGTCTAAATGAGCATGCGTTAATAATACTAAGTCTAGTTTATTTAAATCTATGGGAAGTGTGTTCCAGTTTTTTAAGCGTAGTTCTTTAAGTCCTTGAAATAATCCGCAATCAATTAATATTTTTTTATAATCTGTTTCTAATAAAATTTTAGATCCTGTAACTGTGCCTGCACCACCAAAAAATGTTAGTTCCATATTTTGAAGTATAAAGTTAAAAACAAGTACAAATTACACCCCAATCTTAAGTTCTAAAATGATATTAATCAGTTATTATTTAGGTTGAATCTAAATTACTTTTAGTTTATTTTATTTAACTGAGGATTATCATTTTATAATCTTCGTATGTGTCGTAAATTTATTTAATATTTAATATTTAAAAATCAATATTATGGAAACACAAGTAATTTATAATTCAGACCTTCATTTTGAACATACTTTGTGGAAAAATGAATTGTTATTTTGGAATGATGAAATTAAATCATTTCAAAATAGAATAGACGAACTGGTAGACAGATGGACAGATAAAAAAGTTTTAAAACAACTTAATGAGTTTCAACATAGTTTTAACGTTCATGAAAATAATATTCATAAATATTTAGATGAAATTGATGCGCATGAATTAAATATTGCTAAACATTATGAAATACATCAAAATGTTATCGATATACCTGATTTAAAGAAGCACAATGAATTTAGAGATATTATGGAAACCGAAAGAGGTATTTTTGGGGAGTTAAAAAAAGAATTTTTTATATTTCTTTCTAAATATATGTAGTTTGTAGTAAGCTAAAATATTTGTAAATTAGTTCGGTAATTAGTAACTAGATTTATATAATGAAGAAATATTTTATACAAAAAGCACCTTTTGTTGTGCCGACAACTGATGGTAAATTGATTGAAGAACATTTTGGTTTAACTTTTGATTCAAATTCAGCAATAAGCATTGCACATATGGTAGCTCCTTCAGGTTGGAGCGAACCTTTTCAATCGCCAGAATTTGATGAGTATACATATATTATTAAAGGGAAAAAGCAATTTATTATTGATGGCGAAACAGTAATTTTAGAGGCTGGACAATCAATTAAAATTGAAAAGAATACAAGGATTCAATATTCAAACCCATTTGAAGATGAATGTGAATATTTGGCAATCTGCTTACCAGCTTTTTCACCGAAATTAGTGCACAGAGAAGAATGAAGAACTTACATCCTTTTCATATTGCCATACCGGTTTATAATCTATCTGAATGTAGAAAATTTTATAAAGATGTTTTAGGTTGTGAAGAAGGTAGAAGTAGTGATCACTGGGTCGATTTTAACTTATTTGGACACCAATTAGTAATACATTACAAACCCAAAAATAGTTTAGAAGACTTGCATACAAATCCAGTAGATGGTAAAAATGTTCCTGTACCGCATTATGGTGTTGTATTAGATTTTAAAACTTTTCATGAGTTCGCAGAGCTTCTAAAAATAAAAAAAGTAGACTTTATAATAGAACCTTATATTAGATTTAAAGGAGAAGTTGGTGAGCAGGCGACAATGTTTTTTTTAGACCCTTCAGGTAATGCATTAGAATTTAAAGCCTTCAAAGATATAGACCAATTATTTGCTAACTAATCTAACTTTTAATCGTTAACAAAAGTTTAAGTAATGGTTAAATTTTTGCTAAATGAGATATGACAGGAAAGATATAGAAGTTTAGTTATTATCTTTAAAGAAAAATATATTATGTTAGTTCTATTGATTTTAGCGACTATTAGAATAATTCTATCGATTATTTAATATTTGACTTTTTAAAATTATGAATTCAAAATTTATAAGCACTTTACTATTATTGTTTTTGAGTATAGCTTTTTATGCTCAGGAATATTCCGGAAAAGGAGAGGATATTAATAAAATATTAGAAAATATTAAAGGTTTTTCTAATGCTTATATTAATGCCGATTATGATGCGTTGACTTTGTTTTATAGTACTGATGCGAAAATATTTCCAGGTGGAACTGATATTATCACTGGGCATAAAGCTATAAAAAAACGATGGGTTCTACCAAAAGAAGTAAAAGTACTATCACACAAAATTAATTCTAAAGAAATTAAAATAATTGAGGATTATGCCTATGATTATGGGTATTATGAAGGCTCATCTACTAATGCAGAAGGTGTACCTTCTTTGTGGAAAGGTAAATATGTAATCGTTTGGAAAAAAATAGGTAACGATTGGAAAATCTATTTAGATATTTGGAATAGAATACATGATGATAAATAATAGATTAATCTTTATTTTCACAAGCTAATAATGTGTTTTTTAATAACATTGCTATTGTCATGGGCCCTACACCACCAGGGACAGGTGTTATATAACTAGCTTTTTTACTCACACTTTCAAAATCTACATCACCGGCTAAACGATATCCACGAGGCTTAGATGAATCGTCAACCCTAGTTATACCAACATCAATAATTACAACACCATCTTTTACCATATCACCTGTTAAAAATTCAGGAATACCCAAGGCGGCAACAATCATATCTGCTTGTAATGTAATTTCTTTAAGGTTCTTTGTTCGACTATGCGTTAAGGTAACAGTAGCATTTCCATAACGTCTTTTTTGAGCCAGTAATATGCTCATAGGCTCACCAACTATATGACTTCTGCCAATAACAACGACATGTTGTCCACTGGTTTCAACATTATAACGTTCTAATAATTCTAAAATTCCGTAAGGAGTTGCCGATAAAAAAGTAGGTAAATTTAATGCCATTTTACCTACATTCATTGGATGGAAGCCATCAACATCTTTATCAGGATGCACTGCCATTATTATCTTTTGTTCGTCAATATGCTTTGGTACTGGCAATTGAACAATAAATCCGTCAATATCATCATTGGTATTGAGTTTTTCTATTTCATTAAGCAATGTTTCTTCCGTTGTAGATTCATCAAGTTTTACTAAGGTTGATTTAAAACCTACACGCTCACACGATTTTACTTTACTATTCACGTATGTCATACTTGCACCATCAGTACCCACCAAAACCGCTGCTAAATGAGGTGTTTTTTTACCCGCTGCTTTCCGTTTTGATACAGCTTCAGTTATTTCGTCTTTTATTTGGTTAGATGTTTTTTTTCCGTCGAGTAGGATCATTTTGGCTTGTTTAATCGTTTATTTTTTTAATTGTGTAGTTATTTGATATTACGATCTTATAAATAAAACGTGATCACTTTCGACTAACGGTTATTTGCTAAGCTGAAAGCCAACACCCATCATGAGATCTCGAATCTCGTATTGGTCGTTCGAGATAAGCGATTAACACAAATTTCATAAAACGAAATTTGGTTCTCTGCTTACTTCATTCCCTGCATCATTTGCATCATGCGTTTTCCGCCGCCACCTTGCATCATTTTCATCATTTTACTCATTTGATTAAATTGCTTCATCAACTGATTTACTTCTTGAACAGATGTACCTGACCCTTTTGCAATACGTTTTTTTCTACTAGCATTGATAATTGCAGGTTTACTTCTCTCAGAAGGAGTCATTGAGTGAATGATAGATTCTATACCTTTAAAAGCATCATCATCTATATCAACATCTTTCATTGCCTTACCAACTCCAGGAATCATTCCAACCAGATCCTTCATATTTCCCATTTTCTTAATTTGTTGAATCTGTTTTAAGAAATCATCGAATCCGAATTGATTTTTTGCAATTTTCTTTTGAATTTTTCTAGCTTCTTCTTCATCATACTGTTCTTGAGCACGCTCTACAAGAGAAACTACATCACCCATTCCTAAAATCCTTTCGGCCATACGATCAGGATGGAAAACATCAATTGCTTCCATTTTTTCGCCTGTACCAATAAATTTGATAGGTTTGTCAACTACTGATTTTATTGAAAGTGCTGCTCCACCACGTGTATCACCATCTAATTTTGTTAAAACGACACCTTCAAAATTTAATATATCATTAAAAGCCTTTGCCGTATTTACTGCATCTTGACCCGTCATAGAATCAACCACAAATAAAGTTTCTTGAGGTTCTATAGCTTTATGAATATTAGAAATTTCTGTCATCATCGCCTCATCTACAGCTAATCGACCAGCCGTATCTATGATTACTACATTTTTACTATTTGCTTTGGCATGTTTTAAAGCATTTTTAGCTATTTCTACAGGGTTTTTATTTTCGGGCTCAGCATATACTTCTACACCAATTTGCTCTCCAACAACTTGTAATTGATTGATGGCAGCCGGTCGATATACATCACAACCTACTAATAATACCTGCTTTGATTTTTTAGTTTTTAAGAAGTTTGCAAGTTTACCTGAAAATGTTGTTTTACCAGAACCTTGCAAGCCCGACATTAATATTATTGTGGGAGAGCCACCTAAATTCACTCCTACAGTTTCGCCACCCATTAGTTCGGTTAATTCGTCTTTAACGATTTTAACCATTAACTGACCAGGGTTTAATGAAGTCAAGACATCTTGACCCAGTGCTTTTTCTTTTACCCTATTGGTAAATTCTTTAGCTATTTTGTAGTTAACATCGGCATCTAATAAAGCTCTACGAACTTCTTTTAGTGTCTCTGCAACATTTATTTCTGTAATTTTTCCATGCCCTTTAAGTACATGAAAGGCTTTGTCTAGTTTATCACTTAAATTATTAAACATATGCTTGCTTTCATCATTTTATGAAAGGCAAAGATAATAATTAGATATTAGAATTTTAAAAGGAATACAAGGGATTTTAAAAGTCTTCTTTATAATTGAAATTTAAGGGTTTTTTTGATCCTTTTTATTGATTGAGTAAAACAAATTTTTAATTATTATTGAATGAAGTTCAATTTTAAAAATGAGGAAGTCAAGAAATAGCAATTTGAAACGTATCTATAATTTTTTTAACTTTCATAGGGATGATATCATTTTCAACCCAAGTATGAATATCTCCTAAATAATGCATTCCTAAATAATTAGCACTTTCAAAAAATGGCATCGTAAAACCTTCTTTTAGATCGTTAGAATTGCTACAGCTTATCATTGCCATATTTTTACCACGTAGTTTTCTGCCTAATTCTTTATGTGTTTTTAATAAGTCAGAGAATCTATCAAAAAAGACTTTTAAAAGCCCACTCATACTGTACCAATAGACTGGAGTAACAAAAACTATAGTATCATATTTTCCAACAATATCTTTCATTAAATTAATAAAATCGTCATGTACATTATTAAAATCATAATCAAAATGACCAATATGTTTTGTTTTTAGATCAATGATGTCGAATTGATTATTTAGGTTTAAATAATTAATAATAGTATGTGAATCACCCTTACTCCTCGAACTAGCTTGTATTATTACAATTTTGTTTTTCATAATTGCAAGTTCAAGAATTTCAATGAAAATTTCTTTAAAATTGTATAGAAAATTTCAATGGATATAAAGGTAAAAACTATTGATAAATTACTATTTTTAACCAAAATTTTTTATTAAATGAATCTCAATCAATATAAAGTTTCTAAAAATGTTAAATTAAGTACAATTGCTACTAAGGAAGTTGTTGTAGATGCTAAAAAGAAACTTAAAAAGTTACGAAAACAAATCAGTGAACTGCAGGATACGATGTATGCACATGGTAAATATAGTATGTTGGTGTGCCTTCAGGGAATGGATACTTCTGGTAAAGATAGCTTAATTCGTGAAGTTTTTAAGGAGGTTAATGCGCGTGGAGTTGTGGTGCATAGTTTTAAAGTGCCTTCAGAAAAGGAATTAAAACATGATTTTTTATGGCGACACTACGTTGCGTTGCCTGAAAGAGGGAAGATAGGTGTTTTCAACCGTACACATTACGAAAATGTATTGGTTACACGTGTGCATCCTGAATATATCATGGGGGAGCATATTCCTGCTGTTAAAAGTGTTGATGATCTAAATGACTCTTTTTATCATAAACGGATGGAACATATCAATAACTTTGAACAACATATTGCTGAAAATGGAACTATTATATTGAAATTTTTTTTACACTTGTCAAAAGATGAACAAAAAAATAGATTATTAAGAAGAATCCGTTTAAAACAAAAAAATTGGAAGTTCTCTTCGGGCGACTTAAAAGAGCGCAAATTATGGAATCAATATCAGGAGTGCTATGAAGATTTATTAAATAGAACTTCTACAGAAAAAGCACCTTGGTATATTGTTCCTGCAGACGACAAGCCAACTGTTCGCTTATTAGTTGCAGAAACCATTTTACAAACATTACAACAATATAAAGATATACAAGAACCTGAACTTGATGATAAAACGAAGGCTCAATTAGATGAATTTAAAAACGAATTAGAAAACAGTTAGAATGGCATTCAAACCATTAGCCGTGTACTCTGGATCGCAATGACAAAATAGGACAACTATGAAATTAATATTAAAGACAACAATTTTCTTTTTAAGTGCTATAGTATCAGCACAACAAACAAATTACAAACAAGATTCTACACAGCTTAGAGAAATATATACAGCCTCATTAACCAAAGGTAAAAGTTATGATTGGTTAGACCATCTATCTAATAGAATTGGAGGTAGGCTTGCCGGTTCTGAAGCAGATAAAAAAGCAGTTGCTTGGAGTAAGGCTGAACTTGAAAAATTAGGTCTAGATAAAGTCTGGTTACAACCTGTTACTGTCCCGCATTGGGTAAGAGGTGAAAAAGAAGATGCATATATAGAAACAAATTATGGTAAGTTTAAAGTTGATATTTGCGCATTAGGAGGTTCGATTGCAACATCAAAAGATGGTATATTGGCAGAAATCATTGAAGTTCAAAGTGTAAAAGAAGTAGAAGAACTGGGTAATAAAGTAAAAGGGAAAATTGTTTTTTATAACAGACCAATGCCGGCAGAAAAAATAGAAACGTTCAGAGCTTATGGCGCTTCTGTAGGTCAACGTTATAATGGAGCAAGAGTTGCAGGTAAATATGGTGCAGTAGGAGCAATAGTGCGTTCAATGAACCTTAAAATTGATAACTATCCGCATACAGGTGTGATGAGTTATGGAGAGAATGCAGAGAATGAAAAAATACCAACAGCGGCAATTAGTACAAATGGAGCAGAAATGTTAAGTAAATTTTTGAGAGAAGAGGAAATTCAAACAAAATTTTATTTTAAACAAAGTTGTCAAAACTTACCTGATGCTCAATCGTATAATGTGATTGGAGAAATTAATGGGAGTGAGTTTCCTGATGAAATTATGGTCGTTGGTGGTCATCTTGATTCATGGGATCTAGGCGATGGTTCGCATGATGATGGTGCCGGAATTGTTCAGTCAATGGAAGTATTGCGCTTATTTAATAAATTGAAGATAAGACCTAAAAGAACATTGAGAGTTGTATTATTTGCCAATGAAGAAAATGGTTTAGGAGGAGGTAAAGCCTACGCAGCTCAAGTTAAAAAAGATAATGAAAAGCATATTGTTGCATTAGAATCAGATTCTGGAGGATTTTCGCCAAGAGGATTTGGTTTTACCTGTAATGATGAAAATTTTGAGCACATTCAACAATGGAAACCATTATTTGAACCATATAATATCCATATTTTTGCTCGTGGTGGAGGCGGAGCGGATATTGGTCCCTTGAAAAATGATGATATTGTTTTATTAGGTTTAAGACCCGATTCTCAACGTTATTTTGATTTTCATCATACCGCTGCCGACGTATTTGAAGCTATTCATAAACGAGAATTAGAGTTAGGAGCAGCAACAATGACTTCAATGATATATTTATTTGATAAATATGGTATTAAATAGTTAATCAGAGTTTAAAGATTTCATAGTAAAAAACAAAATCTAGTTCCGATAACTATCGGAAAGGTAAATCAAAAAATGATCTATTCTCAAAAAGAACTCGCTCAATTAGTTATTGAGTATTGTGATGCCTATAAAGTTCAGCATGCAATCATATCACCAGGTTCGCGAAATGCACCCTTGACTATTGGTTTTACAAATCATCCTAACATTAAAACATATAGTATTGTTGACGAACGTTGTGCGGCATTTTTTGCGCTGGGTATTGCTCAACAAACCCGAAAACCTGTTGCATTAGTTTGCACTTCGGGTTCTGCATTATTGAATTACTATCCTGCCATAGCTGAAGCGTTTTATAGTGACATTCCGTTGATAGTTATTTCAGCCGATAGACCCCAACATCTAATAGATGTAGGTGATGGACAAGCTATCCGTCAAGAAAATGTTTTTAAAAATCATAGTTTGTATAATGCAAACCTTATTGAAGGGAAGCAATACTTAGATGAAAACATAGCGCATGTGAATTCAGCAATAACAGCTGCAATTGAAAAAAAGGGACCTATTCATATTAATGTTCCTTTTGATGAGCCTCTGTATGGAATGACAGATAAACTATCAATTAAAACAAAATTGCCGCTAAAAGCTATTAAAGAAACTGAACAGGTTTATACTATTGAAGAGCATATACCACGATGGAATAATTCGAAGAAGAAATTGGTTTTAATCGGGTCACATTTTCCGAATAAAAAATTACAAAATCAACTTTTAGAATTGGTAAAAGATGAATCGGTATTGGTTTTTACTGAAACAATATCAAATATACATCATCCGACATTTATAAATAGTATTGATAAATTGATTTTTCCCTTAACGGAAGACGAATTTAGAATATTGCAGCCTGATATCTTACTAACCTTTGGCGGAATGGTAGTTTCTAAAAAAGTAAAACAATTTCTGCGTACCTATAAACCTAAAGAACATTGGCATATTAGCGATAAAAATGCTCCTGACACCTATCATAGCCTTTCTCATCACTTTAAAATGGATGATACAGTATTTTTTGATGAATTTTTAGATTTGGCAAAACCTGTTTCTAGCAACTATAGAAAGTTTGGCTTGGCATTAAAAAAAGAGAGCGGTGAAAAACACAATCAATTTTTATTGAGTACCGAATTTTCCGATTTAAAAGTATTTGAAATTCTCTTAGAAAGTATCCCTAATCATTCACAGTTGCAATTAGGAAATAGTTCAATTATAAGATATTCCCAGCTGTTTGATATTAATCACACGTTATCCGTGTTTTGTAATAGAGGCGCAAGTGGTATTGACGGGAGTACTTCTACAGCTATTGGCGCATCTAGTATTGTAAAAAATCAAACAGTATTTATAACCGGCGATATTAGTTTTTTTTATGACAGTAATGCATTGTGGAATAATTATATAAAAAAGAATTTTAGAATTATAATTATTAACAATAGTGGAGGAGGTATTTTTAGATTCATACCGGGGCCAAGTAGTACGAACGTATTAGATTATTTTGAAACTCCTCATCATTTAACTGCCAAACAATTATGTGAAATGCATACTATTGAATATTGTACAGCAAAGAATGAAGTCGAACTAAAAAATGAATTAAATACATTTTATCAACTTGAAAATAGGCCTAAATTGTTAGAAATTTTTACACCAAATACTATCAATGATAAAACACTAAAGGAGTATTTTAATTTTTTATGAGATACTAATTATTTGTTAAAAACTTAAGGTGAAAAATGTTAAAAAAAATCGTTATATTTGATAATAATAAAAAGACTAGATTTATTAACCAATTTAAATTAAAAAAATTATGAGTAAAAGAGATGAACTAATTGCATTATATGCTAGCGAACTTAAATCTAAATGCAGTGTAAATGCAAATATGGATTTGTTAACAAAAGTTACTATCGGTTGTGGTCCTTCAATTTATAATAGAGATGCCGCTTCAGTTTCTTGTACTGATGACGGAGAACTTGCTACAGTTAAAAATAACTATCTAATTAAAAAATTAGGATTAAAAGATGGTCCTCAATTAGATGCTGCTATTAAAAAAGTTTGTGAAAAATTAGGAAGCTCTAACAGAAATAAATATAGAGCAATGTTCTATTATTTATTATGTGTAGAATTCGGTAAAGAATCTGTTTATAAATAATAAATTATTTCTTACAAAATCAAAAAGCTACTCATCCGAGATTTCGGAATTGAGTAGCTTTTGTTATTTTTAATGGCTGTTATTTATTTTCCTTCGCCCGTTTCTCCTTCAACTTCTTCATCATCAGTTTCTATTTCTTCATCTTCTAATTCGTTACCACCAGCGTTTAAGCTTTTTTGTTTAGCTAGAACACGTTCAACATTTTGAAAGTATCCATCGGCATTTGGATCATCACCTGAAATTTTTGCGAATCCGTTTTTATAATATTTAAGAGCCTTTTTTAAATTGTTTCCTGTTTCATAGTACTGTCCGATATAATAATCACCAATAGGTGATTCTGGATATAACCGATTGATCATTTTTCCAAATTCTTCTAAATAATCACCTTCTTCTTTATCTAAAATTATAGATTCAACGGCAAAGATATCGCGTTGTCTAATTTTTAAATTTGCCCCAAAAGAATATTGAATTTCTACATATTTTTTCTCGAGGTATTCAATAGCTTCTGCAGGACTTAAATCTGCAACCTGATTGTCAAACTCTTCTTTAGAAATAGATGAATACATTTCAAAAATATGAGCCATTGCACTTGATATAGATTGCCCTATTGATGAAGTTTTAGTCGAATGGTCAAACGAATCATATTTGTATTTAAAGTTTTCATTCTCAAAATTCTTAAGAACATAATAAATAGTTTCTATAGATTTATCTTTTTGTTTGCTATTGTAATCTCCAGAATTTAAATAGTAATAGGTGCTAGAAGTTAAACCAGGTACTTTACCTGTAAATAATTCTGCAATATCTCTTGAATAACTCGGATTTATATTGATATAAGCATTAAAAATAGGTTCTTTTTCAACTAAAAAATAGTTAGAAAAATTTGCAGTAATTGTGTTTCCAACAATAGTTTTAAAAGGAGATATCCGATAATTACCTTCAATATAGTTTATCAATTCATTTTTTATAAACTTATAAAATTTTGAACTACTCTCGGTAAGCATACTGTTTAGGCTTACTTCGCAATCAATTTTTCGTTCATTTTTTTGATTTTGAAAAATACCAACTACAATTTGTTCCGGTGCTTTATCCTTTAAAGCAAAGAGCTTTGAATTAGCAACATATACATCGAATAAATATTCAGCATCTAGTACAATAGCCAATGGATAAACCCGCGTGGAATCTTGTTTGTAAGATTCAGGTACATAGATTTTTAACGTTCTTTCACTATTTAATTCACCACTTAATTCAATCGACTTAAAACTTTCAACATGTACGTTTTGAGCAAAAGTGACAACGGAAAATAAGATAAAGAAGAGTTTAGCGCACAATTTTATCATGATTTTAACAATTTTTTAGATTTTATCTGACTAATTTTTTAGTCTTTTTCTTTAATTCTATATTTACAAACGAAAAAAATCATAAAATATGATACAGATAGATTGGAAAATTGCAAAAAAATATGAAGACATCACTTATAAAAAGTCAAAAGGGGTTGCTAGAATAGCATTTAACAGACCAAATGTGCGTAACGCTTTTCGTCCAAAAACAACCAAAGAATTGTATGATGCATTCTATGACGCTCAAGAAGATACGAGTATAGGAGTCGTTTTACTATCTGCTGAAGGGCCTTCTACTAAAGATGGAGTATATTCTTTTTGTAGTGGCGGTGATCAAAAAGCACGAGGTCATCAAGGGTATGTTGGTGATGATGGTATGCATCGTTTAAATATTCTTGAGGTTCAACGATTGATTCGTTTTATGCCCAAAGCTGTAATTGCTGTAGTGCCAGGATGGGCTGTAGGAGGAGGTCATAGTTTGCATGTAGTATGTGATTTAACTTTGGCGAGTAAAGAACATGCAATTTTCAAGCAAACAGATGCTGATGTTACTAGCTTTGATGGAGGTTATGGTTCGGCGTATTTAGCCAAAATGGTAGGGCAAAAAAAAGCAAGAGAAATATTCTTTTTAGGAAGAAATTACTCAGCACAAGAAGCATATGAAATGGGTATGGTCAATGCTGTAATTCCACATGATGAATTAGAGAATACGGCATATCAATGGGCGCAAGAGATATTAGCAAAATCACCAACGTCGATTAAAATGTTAAAGTTTGCGATGAATTTAACAGATGATGGTATGGTAGGACAGCAGGTATTTGCAGGAGAAGCAACAAGATTAGCGTATATGACGGATGAAGCCAAAGAAGGGCGTGATGCTTTTTTAGAAAAACGTAAGCCAAATTTTGAAAAGAAATGGATTCCTTAATATTAGTGGTCAGTATTCAGTGGTCAGTTATATTATGATAGACATTTATCAATTTCACTCCCGATGAATATCGGGATTAACAAATAAATATTTTTTTTAATGAAGATAATCTGTATAGGGCGTAATTATGCCAAACATATTGAAGAATTAGCGAATGAAAGGCCAACCGAACCAGTTGTTTTTTTAAAACCTGATTCAGCTATTTTACCTAAAAAAATGCCTTTTTTTATACCTCCTTTCTCTAATGATATTCATTATGAAGTAGAGGTATTGGTTAAAATTAATAAGGTAGGTAAATATATTGATGCTAAATTTGCTCATAAGTATTACGATGAAGTAGGTTTAGGAATTGATTTTACCGCACGAGATGTGCAGGCGAAATGCAAGGAAAAAGGACTTCCGTGGGAAAAGGCAAAAGCCTTTGATGGTAGTGCTGTTGTAGGTGACTTTTATCCAAAAGAATACTTCGATTTAAATAAATTACAATTTCAATTAGTAAAAAATGAAGTCGTTGTACAAAATGGAAACACCAATGCAATGTTGTGGAAAATTGATGAACTGATATCTTATGTATCTCAGTTTTTTACTTTGAAAAAAGGAGATCTTATTTTTACCGGTACTCCGGCAGGAGTAGGTAAAGTAGCAGAGAATGACATCTTAGTCGGTATGTTAGAGGACAAGGAAGTTTTTAATATTAAAATAAAATAAAAATTTGAACGCTGAAATCATAACCATAGGAGACGAAATTCTCATCGGTCAAATTGTAGACACAAACTCAGCATATATTAGTAAAGAGCTTAATAATATAGGTATTTCAGTATATCAAATCACATCAGTTCAAGATGATAAGCAACATATTTTAAAAGCTTTAAAAGAAGCGGAAGAAAATGTCGATATAGTTATTATTACAGGTGGGTTAGGGCCTACTAAAGATGATATTACTAAGCATACATTGTGTGAATATTTTAATGATAAGTTGACGATGCATAGAGATGTTCAAGAACATATAAAATATCTTTTTGCAAAAATCAAGTATCAGTATACTGACTTAGATTTACAACAAGCAATGTTACCAAGTACATCAACTATTCTTAAAAATAACTTAGGTACAGCTTCAGGGATGTGGTTTTATGAAAGAGATACCGTTTTTGTCTCAATGCCTGGAGTACCTAATGAAATGAAGGGATTGATGAAGTATGATGTATTGCCTAAACTTCAAAAAATGTTTGACCTCCCAATAATTATCCATAAGAACATAATTACATATGGCATGGGAGAGAGTAAAATAGCCGAAAGATTAAGCACTTGGGAAAATAAATTACCTGCCGAGGTAAAATTAGCTTATTTACCATCTTACGGAAAAACACGTTTACGACTCACCGCTAAAGGAAAGAATAGAGAACAACTTGAAGAAGCAATTGAGAAAGAATTAAAAGCTTTGACAACCTTAGTTAGTGATATCATTGTTGGTTTTGATGAAGAAGCTTCTATTGAGGCAATGATAGGAAAACTTTTGTTGAAAAATAAAAAAACCGTAGCCACAGCCGAAAGCTGTACGGGTGGAGCTATTTCTAAAATGATTACTTCTGTACCAGGAGCATCAGCGTATTTTGTGGGTTCTATTGTTAGTTATAATGAACGTATTAAAACAGAAGTGTTAAATGTTTCTCCAGATACGATAAAAAAACATTCTGTAGTCAGTGAAGAGGTAGCTATTGAAATGGCAATGGGTATTCAACAACTGTATAAAGTTGACTATGCTATTGCTGTAACAGGCAATGCAGGCCCTACCAAAGATAAAACAGATACTTCAGTTGGTGTGGTGTTCATTGCTATTGCGACGCCAGAGAGAGTTTTTGTTAGAGAATTTAATTTCGGACAACCTAGAGAAAAAGTAATACAAAGAACGTCTGTGAAAGCATTGGAGTTGTTAAGAAAAGAATTATTGAAAAACACTTAAAAATAGTTTGTTAATTAAGTAAAAGTTACTATTTTTGCACCTCGTTTTTAAATAACAATCTTAAAGGTTAAGAAAATGTCAAGAGTTTGTGAGTTAACAGGAAAAAAAGCAATGGTTGGAAACAATGTTTCTCATGCTATGAATAAAACCAAAAGAAGGTTTGACGCTAATTTAATGAAAAAGCGTTTTTATATTCCTGAAGAAGATAAGTGGATTACGTTGAGAGTGTCAGCTTCTGCATTAAAAAATATTAATAAAAAAGGCATTTCAGCTGTAATTAAAGAAGCTAAAGTAAAAGGCTTTTTGAAAAAATAATATAAACAATGGCAAAAGGTAAAGGAAATAGAATCCAAGTAATTTTAGAATGTACTGAGCATAAAACAAGTGGTTTGTCAGGAACATCTAGATATATTACAACTAAGAATAAAAAAAATTCTCCTGATAGAATGGAATTAAAAAAATTCAACCCTATCATGAAGAAAATGACAATTCACAAAGAGATTAAGTAAACTTCTGAAGTTCATTTCAGAAACCGTTGAAAGAAATAAGTATTAATTAAAAAGAAACTGAAACAAGTTCAGCTTATAACATGGCAAAGAAATCAGTAGCATCATTACAAACAGGCTCAAAAAGATTAACAAAAGCTATCAAAATGGTAAAATCTCCTAAAACAGGAGCCTATACTTTTGTTGAAGCTATTATGGATCCTTCTAAAGTAAACGATTTTTTAAACAAATAATCGATTTATTTATATCATATAAAAGCTACTTTCATCGCAATGAAAGTAGCTTTTCTTTTTTATATTTGTTTGACTTAATGATGTATGATAATTGTAGAGAGCATTTCAAGCTGATAACTATTAACTCAATAAGAAAAAGATGAGTTTATTCAAAAAAATATTTTCAAAAGAAAAAAAAGAAACATTAGATAAAGGTTTAGAAAAAAGTAAAACTACCTTTTTATCTAAACTATCTAAAGCAGTTGCCGGTAAATCTAAAGTTGATGATGATGTATTAGATAATTTAGAAGAAGTATTAGTGGCATCTGATGTGGGGGTGGATACAACGCTAAAAATTATAGACCGAATTGAGGCGAGGGTGGCAAAAGATAAATATATAGGCACAGAAGAGTTAAATAAATTACTTCGAGAAGAAATTGCCGGTTTATTATCTGAAACTAATCTTGATAATGAAACTGAATTTACCATACCGAAGGATAAAAAACCATATGTAATTATGGTAGTTGGTGTGAACGGGGTTGGTAAAACTACCACAATTGGTAAATTGGCATCTCAATTTAAAAAACAAGGATTAAAAGTAGTGTTGGGTGCGGCCGATACATTTAGAGCAGCTGCCATTGATCAATTACAAGTATGGGCAGACAGAGTTGATGTGCCAATTGTAAAACAACAAATGGGAAGTGATCCTGCTTCAGTGGCTTTTGACACAATACAATCAGCAGTGAATCAAAATGCTGACGTTGTTATTATTGATACAGCGGGTCGTTTACACAATAAAGTGAATTTGATGAACGAGCTTACTAAAATAAAACGTGTAATGCAAAAGGTTGTCGACGACGCACCTCATGAAGTATTGTTAGTCTTAGATGGTTCTACCGGGCAAAATGCTTTTGAACAAGCGAAACAATTCACCAAGGCAACCGAAGTAACTTCATTGGCCGTTACGAAATTAGATGGTACGGCGAAAGGTGGAGTAGTGATTGGCATTTCTGACCAATTTCAGATTCCTGTAAAATATATTGGTGTTGGTGAAGGTATTGATGATCTTCAAGTATTCAACAAAATTGAGTTTGTTGACTCTTTTTTTAAATAGGTCGGAAACTGGAATATAAAAAACAAAGGAACGAAAAAATAGAAATAATGTTTCGTTGAAATCTTTTGTTGTTTGATCTATTAATTATAATTTGTTCTTAGTTGAGGTAAATATCGCTTTGTTTTTAGATTTTTCATCTATTTGAATTGATTTTATTATAAATGTATATAACGGCCTGAACTTTTGATATTGTAAATCTAGTTCGCCATCTGTTTTTCCATATAGAATAAATTCAATTTGTAGTGTGTTATTTTCTGACAAGATAAGATTTTCAGTAGTGAGCTTTTTTTTAATTAAAACAGATTTTATGTTTGCTTTACTACTGACTTGACAATAATTTTGTCCATAGAAATTACCGTACTTTGATACGTTTTTTCAATAAAGGTATTATTAGTTTGTACAAGAATTATTCTAGGTGTCTTTTTATGCTAAACGTTATTTCTATCGAGCCTGTAGCAACATAGGCACTTCTGAATTTTTCTTAAAGGATTTAACTTTTTCTAATTAAAAAATAAAAGAGGCGCATGGCCTCTTTTATTAAACTCCCTTATTGCTATTATTCTATTATTTCTAACTTGACCGAATTAAAAAAAAGAAATTATAAAAGAAAGTTATATTTAGCGACATAGACTTAGTTAAAAAGTTATATCTGCGAAGTTAAGCACTTATTTTCACTTTGCTCGACTGGAAAACCTCATATTTTTTGAGGAAAAACCGTAACAAAAAGTGAAATATACAGGCTAATTTAGTCACTCTAAATTAGACCCTTATGAAGTACAAGTATTCAATTATTGATAGTGGGAAATCAACTGTAGAGAACTTACAAAATTGTTTTACAAAATTCTCAGACTATTCATGTATTGGTACTTCTGGGTGTTATGATAAATCGTTAGATCTAATATTAGAACATTTACCAGATGTAGTTTTTATAAATGTTGATGATTGTAAAGACGGTAATTTGAATCCATTTAATTTTGTGAATGAATTGTACAAGTATGTTAAAGAGTTGCCTTATTTTATTGCATTGTCATCATCAACAGAACTCGCATATACATGTATGAAAAATGATTTTTTCGATTATTTGTTAAAACCTGTCAATGCTTATGAATTACGCAAATCAATTGCAAGGCTATCAAAAAGAAATATAGCCACCTCAGATAAATTGTGTTTGAAATCATATAAAGATTATAGATATATTGATATTGAAGAAATATTATTTTTAAAGGCAGACAATACAGCTACAGACTTTTTTATGGAGGACGGTAGTGTTATAAGTGCATTCAAAACGTTGAAATTCTTTGAATCAATATTACCAAAAAACTTTACCAGAATACACAATAGTTATATTATCAATCAAGATTTTGTTTCTAGAATTCATTTTGGTAAATCTAAATGTTCAATTAAAAAAAACAGTTTTTCAGTTCCTTTTTCAAAATCATATAGAAATAATGTCAATATTTTAGAAAAAGAAATATCGAAGAGAGCGATACTATCTCTAAATTAAATTGATAGAAGTACTTTAGACCTTAATAGTGTAGGTTCTTAAAATTTGATACCACAAGCGCAAGAACCAAAATGTATCAAAGCACTCACAAATATACACCAACCACTACTACACAGTTGTTGTTTACTAAGCCCTTGATTGATTATTAGTTAGCGCTACCTAACTAACCTAATTTAGCCAAATAATTAGGAGCTCACCTTTTAAATAAAACGTATTACTGTTCGCATACGGACTAATTTATACAACTACTTTTTTAAGAGGTGTGATAAGTAAAACCATTTAATCAATTTAATATTTAAAGTACACTATTATGAGAAATTTAAAAAACATTTTTGCCTTATTTATTTTATTAGTTGCATCAGTGAGTATGTATTCGTGTGACTCAGATGCTATTATAGATGATACTCAATCTGAAAAAATTGATGATTACTCAAAAACAGGTGAAGAAGAAAACTCAACTGTAGAACGAGATGGATAGACCTTAAGGCCTTTTTGATAATAAAAACCTTAAACATGTTGTTTAGGGTTTTTTTATTAGATAGTTTTGTATGTATACAAGCTAAACTGATTGAAACTTTTATTTTTATATATACCTTTATTACTGTTTTTCCTACAAGATATCGATACTGATGGAAAGAAACAGCGTAACAGCGATACTGAAAAATTCAATGATAGTATTTCTCTTTGGATAGCATATTCAAAGGACAGAAATATAAATTATCAAAAAAGGAAGCATTATTTGGATAAAGCATATAAAGGTTCGATAGACGAGCTAAATGATTCTTTACGCTGTGTTTATTTAACTAAAGTGTCTTTTACATATTATTTTAAATTGGGAGATTCTTTAATGTTTAGAAAAATTAACAAAGAATCAATCAATTTATCGTTAGCAATGAACGATTCAGTAAATCTTGCCGCTAATTATTGGGATTTAGGAGAGTTTTATACTAAGAACGGTATAAAAGACAGTGCCTATTTTGCCTACTCTAAAGCTCAAAAAATATATGCATCTTTAAATGATAATTTCTATGCAGGAAGCATGCTTTTGAATATGGCAATAATTCAATCTGATATAAAAGATTATACAGGCAGTGAAACATCAACTATAAAAGCAATTGCGCTTCTTAAGCCTATAAAAAAATATAAACATTTATATCGTTGTTATAATAATTTAGGTATTAATTTCAACAACTTAGAAGAATATGAGAGTGCACTTTTTTATCATAATGAAGCTTTGAAATATGAAAAATTTATAAAAACTAAAAATACTTTTAAAGCTTCATCAATAAATAATATTGGTGTAGTCTATAAAAACAAAGAAGATTATCATAAAGCTATTGAATATTATCAACGTGCATTTGAAACAAAGAATTTAAAAAGAGCTAATACCAGGCTTTATGCAAAATTATTAGATAATTTAGCCTATAGTCAATTCAAATTAGGTAATACTACTGGTATTAAAGAATCATTTTTTAAGTCTTTAAAAATAAGAGATAGTATTCAAGATCACTTAGGTATTGCTATTAATAAATTACATTTAGCAGAGTATTATGCTACTGTTAAAGATACGATACAAGCCATGCAATTTGCCCAAGAATCTAAACAATTGGCGCATACTACCAAAAACCATAGAGAACTATTAGCTTCATTGTTATTGCTTTCGAGGCTTGATAGAAAAAATAGCCATATTTATACCAAAGAATATATCAAACGTAATGATAGTTTACAAAAAGAAGAACGCGCAATTCGAAATAAGTTTGCACGTATTCGGTTTGAAACAGATGAATTTATAGTTGAAAATGAACGTTTGAGCAGACAGAAAGAGCTTATGTTGGTAATTTCCGGTCTTATTTTATTATTTGGTTCACTTCTATATATCATAATGAGTCAGCGTGCCAAGAACAAAAACTTACAATTCGAACAGCAACAGCAAACGGCAAATGAAGAAATATATAATTTAATGATTTCGCAACAACATAAGCTAGACGAAGTCAAACGAAAAGAGAAAGAACGAATTTCTCAAGAATTACATGATGGTGTGTTGGGTAAACTTTTTGGTACACGTTTAATTTTAGGAACTTTGAATGCAAAAACAGATAAAGAAACAGTATTGAAACGCGAACAATATATTAATGAATTACAAGATGTAGAAGAAGAAATAAGAAACGTATCTCACGAATTATATGAAAAGTCTTTAGCTTTTGATACCGGCTTTGTCCACATGATAGATAACTTATTAAAGAATCAAAGTACAATATCCAAATTTGATTATGAATTTAATTATGATAAGAGTACTATCTGGGAAGAGATAAATGGTAGTTTAAAAATGAATTTGTTTAGAATACTGCAAGAAGCTATTCAGAATATCAATAAATATGCTAAGGCTAAGAACGTAATTGTTGAATTTAAGGTTGTTGAGAATCACGTACATTTAATGGTGAGTGATGATGGAATCGGATTTAATTCTGAATCTAAAAATAGAGGTATAGGATTAAAAAATATAAGATCAAGAACAGATAAATTAAATGGTAAATTAACCATTAAAACACAACCCAATAAGGGTACTTCTATTCTTATTAGAGCTCCTTATAAATAAATATGACTTTTTTGAGTAGAAATAATTTATATTAAATAAAATGTTTAAATTTGTTTAGTCGCGACCCCTATCTTTCTATTTTGCATATTTCAGTAATAATTGATGAAAAAAAGATTTAAAATACTAATAGTTGATGATCATCCAATGATAGTTGAAGCTTACAAGAGTATTTTAACATCTTCTGACTTTAGTAATGAATATAAATTCGTCATTGATATTGCTGATAATTGTGATAAAGCTATTGGTAAAATAAATAGTTCATCTGAGAGTAGTAGGCATTATGACATTCTTTTTTTAGATGTTAAATTGCCCCCTTCATCTGACGGCGAAATTATCTCTGGAGAAGGTTTGGCAATTTATGCAAGAAAAATGTTGCCTAAATCTAGAATAGTAATTCTTACTATGTTTAATGAAAGCCATAGAATTCATAATATTTTAAAAACCGTGAATCCAGATGGTTTATTAATTAAAAATGATCTAACTTCAAAAGAGTTTTTAATTGCGGTTGATGCTATTTTAAATAAGCCACCATACTACAGCACAACTGTTATGAAATATTTTAGAAAACAAGCAGCAAATCCGGAGGAGCATTTATTAGATGATGCAAATAGAAAAATTTTGCATTATATTTCTAAAGGTATAAAAACTAAAAGCCTCCCAAACTACGTAAGTTTATCACTAAGTGCGATTGAAAAAAGAAAGATACAAATGAGAGCTTTGTTCGAATTAGAAAAAGCCAATGATGAAGAGTTGATAAATGCTGCAAAAAAAAGAGGTTTCCTTTAGTAATTTACGAACCCTGTCTTATTATGTATAATTCTGATGTTATTACTTAGTAAAAGTGTAATTTTGTCAACTTTGATTTACAAGATAATTTATGCGTACAAAATCTACAAAGCAACATAAAATTAATGTCGTTACCTTAGGTTGTTCTAAAAATATATATGATTCTGAAGTATTAATGGGACAATTGAAAGCCAACGGTAAAGAAGTTGTTCATGAAGACGAAAATGATGAAGGTAATATTGTGGTTATCAATACCTGTGGATTTATAGGTAAGGCAAAAGAAGAATCTATAAATACAATTTTGCACTATGCTCATAAAAAAGAAAAAGGAGAAGTTGACAAAGTATTTGTTACAGGTTGTTTGAGTGAGCGGTATAAACCAGATTTAGAAAATGAAATTCCAGATGTAGATGCCTATTTCGGCACTCATGATCTACCTAATTTATTAAAAGTACTAGAAGCCGATTATAAACACGAATTACTAGGAGAACGTTTAACGACCACACCCAAACATTATGCCTATTTAAAAATTGCTGAAGGCTGTGACAGACCTTGTTCATTTTGCGCTATTCCGTTAATGCGAGGTAAACATATTTCTACTCCTATTAATGATTTGGTTAAAGAAGCGAATAATCTTGCTGAAAAGGGTATCAAAGAACTCATATTGATTGCCCAAGATCTAACCTACTACGGATTAGATATTTATAAAAAACGAGCCTTAGCGGATTTACTCAAAGAACTTGTTAAAATTGATGGGATTGAATGGATTCGGTTACACTATGCATTTCCAACAGGATTTCCGCTAGATGTCTTAGAAGTAATGAAAAATGAACCAAAAGTTTGTAATTACTTAGATATTCCGTTGCAGCATATAAATACAGAAATGTTAAAGTCAATGCGTCGTGGTACAACGCATGAAAAAACGAATAAACTAATAACTCAGTTTAGAGAAGCCATGCCAAATATGGCAATTAGAACAACGTTGATTGTTGGTTATCCGGGTGAAACAGATGCTATTTTTGAAGAATTAAAAGAATGGGTAATAGCAACTCGTTTTGACAGATTAGGTGCTTTTGCATATTCTCATGAAGAAAATACACACGCCTATAATTTGGTTGATGATGTTCCTGAAGACGTAAAAGAAAAACGTGTTTCTGAAATTATGGAAATTCAAAGTCAGATTTCTTTTGAAATGAATCAAGAAAAAATTGGTAACACATATAAATGTATTTTTGATAGAAAAGAAGGAAATTACTTTTTCGGACGTACAGAATTTGATTCCCCTGATGTTGATAATGATGTCGTTGTAGATGCTACTAAACATTATGTTCAAATTGGGCAATTCGTAAATATAAAGATTACATCAGCTGGAGATTTTGACCTTAACGGAGAACCTGTTTGACTCAAATAGAATTAAAATATGAAGATTTTCAAGTTTTTAATTTTAGAAACATAGAAAATATCTGTATTTTTCATAATCGATATTCTATATTTCTATCAATTGATCCAAAATTATAAAAAAAAGCACAATAGCGTTCTACATTTAAATAGTTAAAATGAAAAACACATGTAATAGCAATTCAGAAGAACCTACCTCTTGTAGTTTATCAGATGAAGGCTGTAAAACAACAACTTCTAAAAATAACTTAGGAGAATATTGGTGTTCGATGTATACAGATGTTGATATTACAAAATTAGGATGGTATGAAGACGAATCAACACCTAGTTTGCAATTAATTGAGAAAAGTAATATTGCAAAGAATGCACCTATTTTAAACGTTGGGGCTGGTTCAACAACATTAATTGATTCGCTTTTAGAAAAAGGATATGGTAATTTAATTGCCAATGATATTAGCAGTTGTGGGTTAAACAAAATTAAAAATAGGATAGGCAAAAAACAAGAATCGGTACAATGGATCGTTGATGATTTGGTGAATGCTACTGAGATAAAAAATATTGCCCAAGTTGATTTATGGAATGATAGGGCAGTACTCCATTTTTTCGTAGAAGAAAAAGATCAAAATGTATATTTTAACCTTGTAAATGAAAAAGTTAAGCAAAACGGATTCGTAATTCTGGCGGTCTTTAATTTAGAAGGGGCTGCCATGTGTAGCGGGTTACCGGTAAAGAGATATAATACTGAAATGCTGCAAGAAAAGTTAGGTGCTGAATATATATTGAAAGAAAGTTTTGATTACATATATACAATGCCAAATGGAGAAGAACGTAGTTATGTGTATACCTTATTTCAAAGAAAATAATTAGCAGCATGTCCTCCTGATTACAGTCAAAGGAATTTAGTTAAAAATATGTTAGTAATAGGTACTAATTTCGACTGAAGCTTAAAATTTAGTATTTTTATCAAAAATCAAAATTATAACGAATCAAAATGGTTGAAGAAGACTGCAAAACAACCTTTTCATCAATACCTTTTAGCAAAACAGGTTATTTCTCTAAAACTATAGGTGATTATCTAGATAAGGATGAAAAGATCACTCCTTTTTATAATAATTTTCCTGACTTAAACGGATTTAAAAAACAACTAGAAGAGAAACGATTGTCAGGTCGAGCGGAGTCGAGATCTATATTAGTATCGACTCTAAAGAATCAATACCAAAACACAAAAACCTCAAAAAGCACCCAACGAAACATTCAATCTCTTTTACACGAAAATACTTTTACAATCACTACAGGTCATCAGTTGAATTTGTTTACAGGTCCGTTATACTTTTTATACAAGATAATTTCAACTATAAACTTAACCAAACAGCTAAAATCTGAATTTCCAAAAGAGAACTTTGTACCGGTCTATTGGATGGCTACTGAAGATCACGATTTTGAAGAGATCAATTTTTTTAATTTTAAAGGAAATAAAATTCTCTGGAATAGAGAAAGTAGTGGTGCAGTCGGACGCTTGTCAACGGAGGGCTTAGATGAAGTTTTAAAAATTTTCACAAGAGAGTTGAATTCATCTACAAATGCTTCTAATTTGATAAAACTCTTCGAGAAAGCTTATATAGAACATCAAAATTTAACCGATGCAACACGGTATTTGGCAAATGAATTATTTGGTGAATATGGTTTAGTAATTATTGATGGTGATGATAGTAAGTTAAAGAAACAATTCGTGCCGTTTGTAGAAGATGAATTGCTAAAACAAACCTCTTTTAAGTCAGTTTCAAAAACCATTAAAAGCTTAGAAAAGGAGTATAAAGTTCAGGTAAATCCACGCGAGATCAATCTTTTTTACTTAACGGATGCAATGCGCGAGCGTATCATTCTTGAGGATGGTATTTTTAAAGTAAACAATACTAATATTTCATGGAGTCAGCAAGAAATACTAAACCACCTATATGAAGTACCCGAAAGATTTAGTCCGAATGTGATCATGCGGCCACTTTATCAAGAAGTTATTTTACCAAATTTATGCTATATTGGTGGAGGAGGGGAGCTAGCCTATTGGTTTGAATTAAAAGATTATTTTGAAATAGTAAAAGTGCCTTTTCCAATTTTGTTATTGCGTAATTCCGCTTTGATAATTTCAAATAAACAAGTTCAGAAATTAGAGAAATTGAATATTTCAACTGAAGAAATATTCTTACAACAGAACGATCTAATAAATAAGAAGATCAAAGAAATTTCTGAAATTAAAATTGACTTCTCAGAACAACGTACCTTCTTAGAAAAACAATTTACTGATTTAGAAGTGACAGCCAAAAAAACTGATAAATCGTTTGTTGGTGCTGTTAAATCCCAACGAAAAAAACAATTAAACGGACTTGATAACCTTGAGAAACGCTTGCTCAAAGCTGAAAAGCGTAAGTATCAAGACGTGACTAATCGTATTAAAAAACTTCAAGATGAGTTATTTCCAAATCAAAGCTTAGAAGAACGTCAACGTAATTTTTCTGAATTGTATTTGGAATATGGTGATGGGTTGGTTCAGAACCTTATGAAATCTCTTAATCCTTTAAGTGGAGAATTTCAAATTTTAGAGTTATAGCAAGCCGCAAAGTTGTAGCGCTTTTTCATAGGCTAAATTTCTAAAGTTTGTATTGTATTTGTGAAGATCTGTAGGGTTAATCCAATACAGCTCATCAAACTCATCATCTTGAGGAATCAATTGCATAGTTCTATTGTATTGAATTTTTACAACAGAAAGTTCTTGTGCACTAAAAATGTAATAAGGATCTTCGAGAGGGTAGTAATAGAGAACCTTTTTATTACTGACGCACTTAATATCGGTATCTGTAATGAGGATACCTAATTCTTCTTTAAGTTCTCTTTTGATGCCTGTAATAACATCCTCATCAGGATCTAATCCACCTTGAGGAAATTTATAGCCTCCATCTCTTGGTGAAGATCCGATCAATATCTTACCATCATCATTTATTAGTATAGCCATTACAGCTTTTCTAATAGGTTTCATACTGTATATTTTAAAATAAATAGTTAGGCTAAGGTACTGAACTCATCTCGACTTTTTCACTTAAATTTAAAAGTCAAAATGTGCGCGCTATTCTGGTAGCGTAATACCTACATTTTTATTATAATAAATTTGTGGTTTCTTGATATACGCATCAGTTAACATTGCTACATCATCAATTAATTGATGTATTGCAAATGTGAGTTTTTCTCTATTTGATAGTAGCTCTTCATTTTTTAAATAGGTGTTAAAAAGAAAAGGATGGTAAGAATTTAGATTAGAAAAGTATTCGTCATAGGTTAAAATATCATTGTTTAGCACAATTTCATTATTAATCTTTGTATATACTTTTAATTTTGCATTGTCAATTTTTGATAAAGGCATAATATCACAAAAGATATTTACTTTTTGAACAAAAGTCAAATCACCATTGTTGCCCAATGCATTAATGGTTTTTACATCTTTTACACCCAATCGATGTGCAAAATATTTTGAAATAGCAAAGTCAATAGATTTCGTATTTTCATCAATTTTTTTTCTTAAATCTGTTAACATTGTTCATAGCAGTTTGTGAGTATATACTCATGTTAATAATTCAATAGTTTTCTAATAAGATTAACATCTGTTAATCAATTAGATAATAAGAAGATTTGGAAATAGCGACTTTTTCTTATTGAAATACTTCAACAACTCAAATATAGGCTAATTTTATCGATAAATCAATAAAAATTAATGATTTACAAGTTTTTACCAACAAACGGTAAGCTTTTCCTATTTATCCACAAAACGATAGCAGATAAGGTAAAAACTAGTATAGCCATGTAAAAAACCATACCGCCATCTTCATTTACTTCTAAGCCCAAATTGGTCAAATGCATGAATATTGCACCTGATATAATACCCAATGTTAGTAAAGCTCCTATCCAAACAGTTTTAGGTATTAATAGTAAGATAGCTGCAAGTAGTTCAAAAACACCAATGGCAATCCTTCCATAAGGTTCTAAACCTACTTTGGTAAAAATATAAACACTGTCAGGATGCGCTGTAAACTTATAGCGTAGTGTTTGAACCAAAATAACAGCAATAACAACTCTTAAGAGTAGCAGAATTATTTTTTTCATGTTGGTTATTTTTACAATTTTGACGAATTAAATACCTAATGATTACGATGTTGAACTAATTTTTTAGACCTGGTTGTAAAATTTTAAAATCTTCTTTCTCTTTTGCTTTTTTAACACGTTGTTTTACATCGGCTAATAATTGTTTGGCATCATAAATAATTCCATCTTTGATTGTATACTTTACACCGCCGACCCTTACAACTTCATTGGCTTCGGTTAATTTAATGGCTCCCATACCATACAATACCTTTAAATTTTCTAACGGATTTTCTTCTACAATTACAAAATCAGCATATTTTCCTATTTGTACAGAACCGATCTTATCGTCCATTTTTAAAGCTTCAGCTCCATTCAATGTAGCAGACCTAATAACTTCTAAAGGGTGAAATCCGGCTTCTCTCAATAATTCTAATTCTCGTATATACGCAAATCCATAGAGTTGGAATATAAAACCCGAATCTGATCCTGTAGTAACTCTACCACCTCTATTTTTATATTCATTGACGAAGGTCATCCATAATTGATAATTTTTTTTCCAAGAAATTTCTTGTTCTGTTCCCCAATAATGCCAGTACGAGCCATGTGAAATTTTACTTGGTTGATAGAATTTCCATAAAGAAGGTAACGTATATTCTTCATGCCATTCGGCTCTTCTCGCTCTTTGTAAATCTCTACTTGCTTCATAGATATTAAATGTAGGATCGATGGTAAAATCCAGTTCTATTAATTCATTCATTACTGCATTCCAATGCTCTGAATATGGTTTTGCAGCTTGTTGCCATAGTTTACCAGCTTCTTCAAAACGGTGTTGCTCATTATTATAATTATAATTTAACGGATAATTCTGTACAGTTTTATCTTCAAATAATGCTTCCGGTAAACCGTACCAGTGTTCCATTGAGGTCAATCCGGCTCTAGCCGAATGCAATACATTCCATCTGGCAACACTCATCTGCGCATGATGACAAGCTGATCCTAATCCTAGTTTTTTATTTTCATCTAATGCAGCTTTCATAATATCAGGCTCAGCTCCAAAAAATTTAATACCATCGGCACCTTTTTTAGCATTGGCACGAACCCACTGTCTTGCCATCTCTGGTGTATTGATTGGAGCGTCATTTAAAGGATTGAAGGTATTACTTACTTGTCCGAACCCCGTATAAGAAATTATTCTAGGTGCTATAATTTTATTTTCGGCACTTAATTTTTTTAGATTCAATGCATAATCAATACCTCTGCCACTTGGTTCTCTTACCGTTGTGATACCATGGGCCATCCACAGTTTAAATACATAATCAGAATCTGCTCCTTGAGCTTCGCCTCCTATGTGCCCATGCATATCTATAAAACCGGGTAATAAATACATACCATTTGCATTTAATTCTTTACCGCCTTTTTTTAGCTGAGGACGTTTTTTAGGGTTTATTTCAATACCCGGATAACCTACAACTTTAATGTCTTTTATAATATTATGTTCGACGACAATATCTACAGGACCAACAGGGGGCGCTCCATTACCATTGATTAAGGTAACACCTCTAATGATAAGCTGTGTATGAGGTCCGTCTCCTTGAATTGAGCTAGTTTCTTGACTAAACAAGAAAGGTATAGTTAAAAAACTCAGTAATAAAAACAATAAGGTAGGTTGTATATGTTTCATAATTTCAATTAATTTTAGAATATAGTGGCAAATATGTTATTTTTTTTGAGTGACCATCGGCCCTAATTTTTGACCACCCAACAAATGCATGTGTAAATGAAAAACAGATTGACCAGCATCTTCATTTATATTCATAGAAAGACGATAGCCCGTTTCTGAAATTCCTTTTTCTTTCGCTAATTTCTTGGCAACTAAAAATAATTTTCCAAGTATTAAAGTATCTTCTTCTGTTACATCATTAATAGTGTGAATTTCTTTTTTAGGTACAATTAATAAATGAACTGGTGCTTGCTTTCTTAAAGGAACAAAAGCGATTATATCAGCATCCTCAAATACAATAGTTGCCGGTAATTCTCGCTTTATTATTTTGGTAAAAACAGAGCCGCTTTCAATTTTCTTAACTTTTTTGTTTTGATATGTTTCACTTTGACTCCATCCTAGGCTTATACCTAAAATAAAAACCAAACTGAATAAGAATATGTTTCGCATACGTACTGAAATTATTTTCTCTTACAAATTACTAAATATTTTAGTAAAACCATTTTAAGTTTTATGAATTAAGTTTACTTTTGCGGATGCAACAAAAAGTACTTATTTTAGATTTCGGTTCGCAATACACACAATTAATTGCTCGTAGAGTTAGAGAATTGAATATTTTTTGTGAAATATTTCCTTATAATCACCACCCTTCATTTGAAGAATTCAATGCAGTAATTTTATCGGGAAGTCCGTTTTCGGTATATGCTGATGAAGCGCCACATCCTGATTTAAAAGATATTAAAGGAAATATACCTTTGTTAGGAGTTTGCTATGGTGCACAGTATTTGGTGCATAAATATGGCGGCAAAGTAGCGCCTTCAAAAACCAGAGAATATGGAAGGGCAAATTTATCATATATAAATAATGAAAGCCATTTATTTGATAGTATAAGTGAAGGTTCTCAGGTTTGGATGAGCCATGGAGATACAATTGTTGAACTTCCAGAAAATTTCGAAAAAATAGCAAGTACTGAAGCTGTTGAAAATGCAGCGTTTAAAATTGAAGGAGAAGATACTTATGCCATTCAATTTCATCCTGAAGTTTATCATACGAAAGATGGTAAACAGTTACTTCAAAATTTTTTAGTAAATATAGCCAAGGTTGAACAAAATTGGACACCAACCTCTTTTGTAGAAACTAAAGTTTCAGAGTTAAAAGAACAGTTAGGTGATGATCGAGTTGTTTTAGGACTTTCGGGTGGAGTAGATTCAACTGTTGCAGCTGTTTTATTACATAAAGCAATAGGAAAAAATTTATACTGTATATTTGTCAATAACGGATTATTGAGAAAAAATGAGTTTCAAAATGTGTTAGATCAGTACGAACACATGGGACTTAACGTTAAAGGAGTGGATGCTTCGGCACGTTTTTTGTCTGAACTAAAAGGAACCGATGATCCTGAGTTAAAGCGCAAAGCAATCGGGAAAGTGTTCATTGAAGTTTTTGATGATGAAGCACATCATATTAGTGATGTGACTTGGTTGGCTCAAGGAACGATTTATCCAGATGTGATTGAATCAGTTTCCGTTAAAGGACCATCAGTAACAATTAAATCGCATCATAATGTTGGTGGATTACCTGATTTTATGAAGTTGAAAATTGTAGAACCTTTACGGATGTTGTTTAAAGATGAGGTAAGAAGAGTTGGAAGGTCAATGAATATTGATGATGAATTACTAGGTAGACATCCTTTTCCGGGTCCTGGATTAGGAATTCGGATTTTGGGTGATATTACCGCTGAAAAAGTTAAAATGTTACAAGAAGTGGATTTCATTTTTATAAATGGATTGAAAAAATGGAATTTATATAATGATGTTTGGCAAGCCGGCGCAATGTTATTACCGGTAAATTCAGTAGGCGTAATGGGTGATGAACGAACGTATGAAAAAGCAGTGGTATTGCGTGCAGTATCATCAACAGATGGAATGACAGCTGATTGGGTTAATTTGCCTTATGAGTTTTTGCAAGAAACATCAAATAAAATAATAAATGGAGTTAAAGGTGTGAATAGAGTTGTGTATGATATCAGCTCAAAACCGCCTGCTACTATTGAATGGGAATAATCCCATCCTGAATCCTTCCCTGAGGGAAGGACTTTAAATTTTTAAAGGAATGAATAAAATAAAACTATCGATACTTTTACTTTTTTTAGTAACACTTTCAGTTTTTTCGCAAGAGAAGAAATATATAACGTATCAAGCTCAAAAGGGTGAAACAATACAGACGATTTCTGTAAAATTTTCGATTACTCCTTATAATTTATTGCAATTGAATCCTGATATTAAAGATGGCATTGCTGAAAATCAACTGATAATTGTACCCAATAAAGATTATAAACCTGAGCCTGATAAAGAAATAGAAGGTGACTATATCAAAGATGGATTTTTATATCATAAAGTTTTACCTAAAGAAAACTATTTTAGATTAAAAAAAGAATTCGGCGTTGCTAAACGAATATTAAGAAAACATAATTTATCACTAAGAACAGGTGGCCTAAAAGTGGGTCAAACCATAAAAATTCCTGTTAAAAAAGGGTTTAAACTAGCTCCTGTAAAAGGAGAAGTGATAACTACTAAATTGTATATAGTTAAACCAAAAGAGACCAAATATAAAATTGCCAGACGTTATGGTATTTCTATTGAGAAGTTAGAAGAATTGAACCCTGAAATAAAAGAGAACGGATTGAAAATGGCACAAATTATTAAAGTGCCTAATACCGCTGAAATACCAGATGCTAATGAAAACTTTGCAATTCATAAAATAGAAAAAGGTGAGACACTTTTTAGTTTAAGTCAACAGTTTAAGATCTCTCAAGAGCAATTAATAGAATTAAATCCTGAATTAAAAGATGGTGTTAAAGAAGGGGTGCTTATCAAAATGCCTTTAGAATCTTTTGAAGAGAATACAGCTGTTTTTGTAGCAAATGTTGCTGCCAATTCAGAATTAGAAATTGCAATGATGCTTCCTTTTACAGGAAAGAAAAAGAATATAAGCTTCGAAAAAAACAAAACCTTAAATAGAGTAACCGATTTTTATTTAGGAGCGTTAATTGCCTTAGATTCGGTAAAAAAACAAGGATTATCAGTATCCGTAAAAGTATTTGATACACAGAACAATCCGAGTATGGTTTCTACTATTCTTAGGACGAATAGTTTTCAAAATTTTGATGCTATTATAGGGCCAATGTTTTTGAATAATGTAAAGCTTGTGTCTCAAAATTTAAAGTTAGATTCTGTCGCAATTATCTCTCCGGTGTCGTCTAAAGATCATAATATATTTGCGACTCGAAATACGATAAAAGAAATGCCGTCTGATGAATTGTTAACAGATAAAGTACTAGATCATATTAAACAAAATTATCAACAGCAGCATTTAATTGTAGTGACTGATGATAAAAAGGAGAGTGAGATAAAAATTAATAAGATAGTTGGAGAATTGAATAAGCTAGATTCAATTCAAAAAGTGGTGGTTTTAAAACCGGAAAAAGGATATATCAAACCAGATCTGTTTAAAAAAGCTGTTTTAGAGGATAGTGAAAACTGGATTGTATTAATAACCAATGATAATGTTGTTACGGTTGACGTGGCTCAGAATCTAGGTGTATTACCTAAAGAAATTAATGCAACATTGTTTACATTAGAATATGGAAATAATTTTGATAAGGTTGATAATAATTTTTTAGCCAGAGTTAATTTTCATTATCCCGTTGCAAATTTTGTGGATTATGAAGATCAGCAAATACAAAAATTTATTAGCAAATATAAGGCTGTAAATCATGCAGACCCTTCAGAGTTTTCTTTCAAAGGTTTTGATATTATGTATGATGCTTTATTGCGTATGGCAACCTATGCTGATACTGAAAATGCTTTTAATGGTGGTGTTTCTGAAAGAACCTCTTGTAAATTTGAGTATACTAAAAATCTAGGCAAAGGCTTTGAGAATAAAGGAGTTTTTCTAGTAAAATATGAAGGTTTAAATCTAATAAAAGTTGAATAACTTTAAGTCTTGAAAATTTTAAAAGGGCAATCATTTGATTGCCCTTTTTTATATTTTATTATCTCAGTTATTATACCAACATCGTAACCGGATTTTCAATATATCCTTTTAGGGTCAATAAAAATTCAGATCCAGTGGCACCATCAACTGATCTATGATCGCAGGCCATGGTTAATTTCATAGTATTACCTACAACAACTTGTCCGTTTTTAACGATTGGTTTTTCTACAATCGCACCTACAGATAAAATAGCAGAATTTGGTTGATTGATAATAGAAGTAAAGTCTGTAATACCATACATTCCTAAATTAGAAATAGTAAACGTACTACCTTCCATTTCTTGTGGTGTTAGTTTTTTATTTCTAGCTCTCACAGCATAATCTTTTACTTTCTCACCAATTTGTTGCAAACTTTGCTCATCAGAAAATTGTAAAACAGGTACAACCAATCCATCTTCTACAGCTACTGCAACACCAATATGTACATGGTGATTGATGCGAATTTTATCGTCAAACCATTGAGAATTTACTTGTGGATGCTCTTTTAAAGCTAAAGCAACTGCCTTGATAATCATATCATTGTATGATATTTTAGTGTCTGGTACAGAGTTGAATTGTTGCCTAAATGCAATGGCATTATCCATATTAAACTCAACATTCAAGTAATAATGAGGAGCCGTAAATTTCGATTCTCCTAATCTACGTGCAATAACTTTACGCATTTGAGAATTAGGAATTTCTTCAAAACTTTCTTGTCCGCTAGGTACAAAAGACATTGTAGAACTACCAGATTGACTTGGCGTGAAATTTTCAATATCATTTTTAATAATACGTCCACCTTCACCAGATCCTTTTACTTGTGCCAAGTTAATACCTTTTTCTTTGGCTATTTTTTTGGCTAAAGGAGAAGCTAAAATTCTTCCACCTGATGCCGTTGTAGTCGCTTGAACAACAACAGAGTTCGTCGTTATCGTTTCACTTGTTTTAGAAGTTGTTTCTGTTTTAGGCTGTGCTACTTTTTTAGTATCTTGAGTTTCACCTTTAGAAAAAGCACCATTTTTAATAGCTTTAATAAGATCAGAGATATCTGTTCCTTTTTTTCCTATGACAGCTAAAACACTATCTACAAGTGTAGATTCACCTTCATTTACACCGATATATAATAATGTTCCTTCATGAAAAGATTCAAATTCCATTGTGGCTTTATCGGTCTCTATCTCTGCTAAAATATCACCTTCGTGAATAGTGTCACCAACTTTTTTTAACCAACTTGCAACAGTACCTTCTGCCATAGTATCGCTAAGACGAGGCATGGTAATTATTTCAACTCCTTTAGGCATCTCTATTTCGCTCGAGGTGTTTTTAGGTTCTATACTTTCTTCTTCCTTACCAGCCATTTCTTTTTCTTTAGTGTCTGAAGTTTCCTTAGAAGCTTTTAACAATTCAGAAAAGTCTTCTCCTTTTTCTCCAATAATGGCTAATAAAGAATCAACTTTTGCCGATTCACCTTCTTGAATACCAATATGTAAGAGAGTACCTTCATTGAAAGACTCAAACTCCATTGTAGCTTTATCGGTTTCTATTTCGGCTAAAATATCACCTTCTTCAATAGTATCACCTATATTTTTAAGCCACTTGGCAACTACACCTTCTTCCATGGTGTCACTTAAACGAGGCATGTTAATTATTTGAGCCATTCTATATTATTGTTTATTTGTTTATTTGCTTATCTGTGTATTTGATTAACAAAATATACTTTAAATTATTGAGATTGCCATATTGAAACAACCCTTCGACTCCGCTCAGGGAGACATTGTTATACACTTGCTGTGTGTTCTTTCTTAATTCAATTCTTGCAATGACAGTTCTTATTTTTGAGAATGCCAACCGCTCCCGATAGCAATCGGGACTACAACCGGTGTTTTAAAAACGGATAATCCTCTTGTTCATACACCATATCATATAATTGTTGCTTTTCAGGATATGGAGATTCGTCTGCAAATTTTTCACATTCGGCTACTCTTGCTTTCACGTCTTTACCTACTGCTTCAATCTCATCAGCATTCATATATTTCTTTTCTTTGATGACATCTAATACCTGCGTGATCGGATCTATTTTTTTATACTCAGAAACTTCTTCTTTAGTTCTATAGTGCTGAGCATCACTCATCGAATGCCCTCTATATCTATAGGTTTTCATCTCTAAAAATGAAGGACCATTTCCTTTTCTAGCATGTTGAATTGCTTCTGAAACGGCTTCAGCTACTTTTATAGGATTCATTCCGTCAACAGCTTTACTAGGCATTTCGTAACCTAAACCAAGCTTCCATATTTCTAAATGACTGGCAGTACGTTCAACCGAAGTACCCATGGCATATCCATTATTTTCAACGATAAATACTACTGGTAATTTCCAAAGCATTGCCATATTAAAAGTTTCATGTAGTGAACCTTGACGTGCTGCCCCATCACCAAAATAGGTCAGAGTAACAGCATCATTGCCATGATATTTATCGCCAAAAGCAATACCAGCGCCTAGCGGAATTTGTCCACCAACGATACCATGACCTCCATAAAAACGATGTTCTTTAGAGAAAATATGCATAGAACCACCCATTCCTTTTGAAGTACCGGTAACTTTTCCGAAAAGTTCAGCCATTACCAATTTAGGATCAACACCCATTCCAATAGGTTGTACGTGATTACGATATGCTGTGATCATTTTATCTTTAGTTAGATCCATAGCATGGAGCGAACCCGCAAGAACAGCTTCCTGACCATTATATAAGTGTAAAAAACCTCTTACTTTTTGTTGGATATAAACAGCTGCCAGCTTATCTTCAAACTTTCGCCAAAACAACATGTCTTTGTACCAGTTTACGTAGGTTTCTTTCGTTATTTTTTTCATCTGTAAAATTTCATTTTTAAAATGAGCAATTGCAAAGATAATATTTTTAAAATCACCTTCGGCATTTTAATAAAATTTAGCACCTATTATTTAAGCTTCCATATAATCTTCTATAGGATTACATGAGCAAACTAAATGTCTGTCGCCATAAGCATCATCAACTCTGCGTACCGGAGTCCAGAATTTATTTTCTGAGATATATGGCAATGGGAATGCTGCTTTTTTTCTAGAATAGCTAAACTTCCAATCATCATTTGTTACCATGGCTTGTGTATGTGGTGCATTTTTCAATACAGAATCTTCACCTTCCACATAAGTATCAATTTCATGTTTTATTTCAATAAGTGCATCACAAAATTTATCTAATTCACTTTTGCTTTCACTTTCAGTAGGTTCGATCATTAAAGTTCCGGCAACAGGAAAGGAAAGAGTAGGAGCATGGAAACCATAATCCATCAATCGTTTAGCAATATCAGTTACTTCAATACCTTTTGCCTTAAACTCTCTAAAATCAACGATCATTTCATGAGCAGCAAAACCCATCTCACCTGTATATAGAATTTTATAGTGCTTTTCTAAACGTGCTTTGATATAATTTGCAGTTAGAATAGCATAAATAGTTGCTTTTTTAAGTCCATCAGCACCTAACATTTTGATATAACTATACGAGATCAAATCAACTAAAGCAGAGCCCCAAGGAGCTGCAGAAATAGCAGAAATAGGATGTGTACCACCAGTTTTTATTACAGGATTTGTAGGTAAAAACTCAGCTAAATGTTTGGCAACGCAGATAGGGCCAACACCCGGGCCACCACCACCGTGCGGAATTGCAAATGTTTTATGTAAATTTAAGTGACATACATCAGCGCCAATAGTAGCAGGATTTGTCAACCCTACTTGTGCATTCATATTGGCACCATCCATATATACTTGTCCGCCATTCGTATGAATAATGTCGGTAATATCTTTAATGGCACTTTCAAAAACACCATGTGTAGAAGGGTAGGTAACCATCAAGGCTGCTAAGTTGTCTTTATGTAATTCTGCTTTTTCTTGTAAATCAACAACATCAATATTACCATCTTCAGATGTTTTGGTAACCACTACTTTCATGCCTGCCATAATTGCAGAAGCAGGATTTGTACCATGTGCGGAAGCAGGAATTAAACATACATTTCGATGAGATTCTTCGTTTGATCTATGAAAAGCTCTAATGGTCATTAAACCGGCATATTCACCTTGCGCACCTGAGTTTGGTTGTAATGAGGTAGCATGAAAACCGGTGATTACATTTAAAGATTCTTCTAACCCTCTTAGCATTTCTTGATATCCTTGAGCTTGTTCAATAGGAACAAAAGGGTGAATGCTATTCCAATTACTTTCACTCAATGGTAACATCTCTGAAGCTGCATTTAATTTCATAGTACATGAACCTAATGAGATCATAGAATCAGTTAACGATATGTCTTTACGTTCTAAGCGTTTAATATAACGCATCATTTCAGTTTCTGAATGATAGTCTTTAAAAACTTCGTGTGTAAGAAAATCAGATTTACGGATTAGTTGTTCTGGAATACTTATGCAAAGAGAACAATCTTTAATAGTAATAGCATCTTTATGTTCAGCCTCTGAAAGCACACTTAAAATAGTATTTAAATCGCTATCGGTAGTAGTTTCATTTATAGAAATACCAATGGTAGTGTCATCAATTGATAAGAAATTAACTTCACTTCTTTCAGCAATGAATTTTAATTTAGAAGCATTGGTTACTTTTACTTGTAGTGTATCAAAATAGGTAGCGTTTAATTGCTCTAAACCTAGTTTTTCTATGGCTTCATTCAATGTATTGGCTAAAGAATGGATCCTTTTTGCCGTATATATAAGTCCGTCAGCACCATGATAAACCGCATACATTCCTGCCATAATAGCTAATAATACCTGAGCTGTACAGATATTTGACGTGGCTTTTTCTCTTTTGATATGTTGTTCGCGTGTTTGTAATGCCATTCGTAAGGCTCTATTGCCATCGGCATCGATAGTAATACCAATTATTCTACCGGGAATCAATCTTTTATAACTTTCTCTCGTAGCAAAATAGCCAGCATGAGGTCCGCCATAACCCAACGGAATACCAAAACGTTGAGAAGTACCTACGGTAACATCTGCATTCATTTCTCCTGGAGATTTTAATACGGCTAAGCTCAATAGATCAGCTGCAATAACTACTTTAGCGTCATTGTCGTGTGCTTTATTGATGAAATCAGTATAATCATATACATGTCCGTATTTTGTAGGATACTGGACGATTGCTCCAAATACTTGAGATGAAAATTCAAAAGTTTCATGATTACCAAAAACAAGTTCTATTTCTAAAGGTTTAGAACGAGTTTTTAAAATTGAAATGGTTTGAGGTAATACATCATCTGATACAAAAAACTGATTCGCATTCGCTTTCTTTTGTCCTCTAGAACGTGCATTCAATAACATGGTCATTGCTTCCGCTGCAGCAGTACCTTCATCTAATAATGATGAATTTGCTATTTCCATTCCGGTTAGATCGGTTACCATTGTTTGATAATTCAATAAAGCTTCTAATCTACCTTGAGAAATTTCTGCTTGATACGGTGTGTAAGAAGTATACCAACTCGGATTTTCGAAAATATTTCGCTGAATAACAGCAGGTAAAATAGTAGGATGATACCCTAAACCAATATATGTTTTGTATTGTTTGTTTTTTTCTGCCAATTGCTGAATATGAGCACTAAATTCATATTCACTCATAGGTTGTGGTAAATGTAATTGATTTTTTAACCGTATATGAGTAGGTATTGTATTGTCTATTAGCTTATCAAGGCTGTTAACGCCTATTGTTTTAAGCATTTCTTGGACTTCATTTTTTGTAGGCCCTAGATGTCTTTCTGCAAAGGAATCTGTTTTCATGTGTTACAATTTATTTATAATTTGAATCAGGTTAAATTACAGTTCAAATGTACTTAAAAAAGTCATATTTTTTAATTAGAAAAACTATAATTTATGCTTAGATGAAGCATTTTATTACTTTTGCTCAATGCAAGCGATCAATCGAATTTTTGATTTTTACATTTTTAGCAACATTCACGTTGCATTGGCTTCTTTTTGTTTGACAAAATTAACTTTATTAGAGTATGATATTGAGAGTAATCTAGTTCCATTTTTTGTGTTTTTTTCAACAGTAGCTTCGTATAATTTTATTCGCTTATATAAAGTTTCTGAAATTCAAGATTGGATTTTTAATTTTATAAAAGAGTATAAGAAAATTCTTATCGGATTGACTCTTTTAAGCTTATTAATCGTTATATATCTTAGTTTTTTATTAGAGTATACCGCGTTAATTGCTTTAGTGCCTTTTGGATTGTTTACGTTGTTTTATGTTGTACCGATACCAATAAAACGGAATAATCGATTCGATTTAAGAAGTGTGTCATTTCTCAAATTATTTTTGATTGCCATTTCTTGGGCAGGTGTAACCGTATTGATTCCCTTACTAAATTATGATATTACACTCCGGGCAAATGAAGTTGTTATATTTATGCAACGGTTTTTATTTCTTGTGGTAATTGCTATTCCGTTTGATATGCGAGATGTAAAATTTGATAGTAAGAATTTAAAAACATTGCCACAAGTAGTAGGAATTGAAAGATCTAAAAAATTGGGATTGTTGTTTTTACTGTTGTTTTTAGGGTTGGAGTTTCTTAAAGATCCAATTGAAACTGAAGAATTTAGAAGTTATTTACTCATAGCTGTGATTACCTTGACTTTACTTTTTAGAGCTACTGCGCATCAAAATAAATACTACAGTGCATTTTTTATAGAAAGTTTACCGATAGTTTGGTTGTTATTGGTTGTTTTTTAACTGTAATGGATAGTGAAAACACCATATTTATTTTGTTTTAATCCATGAGCTGATAAATTATAACCGGTGTTATAAACAGCTTATTATTTTAAATAATCAAATGTATTAACCATATGATATTTTGGGCTTCTATCAATAAAATCCTTAAAAAATGCCGTATGACTACCTCCCATTAATATGAAAACTCTGTCATTTTTATCTAACTCTATTCTATTCAAGTTAGAGTACATTCGTAAGTTTCGTTGATAATATTTAGCAGCTTCGTCTGCACCTTCAAAATGATCACTTGTTCCTGCATGTGAAAGAATATCAGCATTATAGACTATTAAAAAGTCTAAAAATTCCTTCTCATTCATCATTTTAAATTTGTCCAAAATCGGTAAAGATTCGAATTGGGAAAATTCTGGATTCAAATTAAATGGATTTCCCATATAATTATTATAAGTCGTCGAGTCAATTGAGTTTATAATTTCACTACCAATATTGTAATTATATCCCAATTTGTGGTCAATTCCATAAATTCTATTGGTTTCGGATAATCGACCTACTTCAAAAGCAAGAAGTTCTACCTCATTTTGGTCTTTAAAAGTAATGGTTGAATCTTTTAAATATGTTGCATAATTTTCTTGTAATATTTTGTTGTAACTCGGGGTCGTTTCTACAATAATAACAGATGGTTTAAATGCAGAAAGCATTTTTGCTATTTGATGAACCGAATCTATGTTCTTTTTATTGTTTTCGTCAAACTCTGTAGACTGAGCATCATTTGTGAAACCCATATGAAAAGTCGCAAAATTCAGCACTTTAATTTTATTGTTTTGTAATTCGATTTTTTCATGTTCATCATCTTTTTCGCTTTTTGTTTGTATCGTTTTATTACAAGAAAAAATGCAACAGGAAAGAACTAGAATTATTATTGATTTTATATTGTTCATTTATTAGTATTAATTTGGTTACAACGTGTTCGTGTATGGTTAGTTGTATTCACTAGGTCTAAATTAAGAAAAGAAAACGAACCAGAGGAAAATCCATAAGGTTTTCCGAGTGGACACAAACCTAGGCAATTAATTATACATCATGTTGTAGCACGTTTTTTATTCCACTTTAATTGAGAAATTATCCACAAATAATTCAATATTTCCTGCCGTTGGATTTGCGGTTGCCCCAATTTGTAAGCGCTCGTAAAAAGTAGGTTCTTGTAACGTGAAATCAACGCCTTGAGATGCAAATGTCTCTCTGAAAATCTGTGCGTTTGGCATATTCATAGCACTTGTATTAAGAACTTCCGTTTCATTAATAAACAACTTATTAAGTCCATTTTCATTATCAGACATAGTCATTTCCCATTGAACTGAAACCCATTGCTTTCTCGGAAAAGAAAAATTAGTTTGCTGTAATATAGTCCCAGATATTTTTCCTCTTTCTATTGAAAGGAAATCATTACCTCCAGACATCATAAGTCTAACTCCCGGACATTGATTTTCTGAACCTAAATTAGCTCCAACTAAAGGATCCCAGCACGAACAGCATTCTAAATCAATTAAAAAAAGGTTTTCTAATGATTCATTACTATTTATATAGAAATCTGCTTTTATAATTACTTTATCTCCTAATTTTATGTTTAATCCGCCTTTTTCAATGTCCATTTTTGACAATTGCGAATCTGATTGGTTAGCAAGAAAACGAATTGCATTTTGTCCTTCTGTAAATTCACTATTTACAATTGAAATTTCGTTATTAGCGTTTGAAGGGTCAGTTTGTTGTATTGATGACCATCTCGAACCATCTGAAGGAAAGAGATCATCTAAAGAGTTATTTTCAGTTTCAAATCCATCTTCGAACAGAAAATTTTTGGTCAAAGGTTCATCTGTGTTGTTTTCATGGTTGTCACAAGCCACAGCTAAGATAAGTAGGAGCGCAAAAAATAAGTATTGATATTTTGTCATAAACATTTAACGTTCAATTCGTTGTCTTGTTGTTATGGTTTTGTCAAATGTTCTTGAGATGTATGCTTTATATAAGTAAAAGATGAGTCATTGCCTTAGGTTATATACAATCCTAAATTATTAATTTTATCCGTAGTTGGCAAATCGTTATTATATTCCTAAATTCCAACCTAAAATTAATTTAATAGTATTCGTTTTTACAGTTCCTCCAACATGTTTTGGTACACCTCCAGTATCTATAATTCCGAAATCATCTCTTATTTCAATTGTTAAGTCATTTTTTTCATTAAGAGAGAGATTTGTTCCAATTCCGATTGAGAGACCGAAGTCTATATTTTTTTGTTTGGTAACAACATCACTATCATCATTTGGATAATCAGGATCTATTTTACTATTTAATAAATAGTTTAAAAATGGTCCACCATTTGCGAAAAATCTTGAATTTCCAAATTCGTATTTTAATAGAATAGGAATATTTATATACTCATATATTTCTCTGAAATTTTCTTTCCCAGTTTCTTCTGCATCATAATTGTAGTATGTCAGTTGCAGTTTCTTAATTTTTCTTTCGTAGTTTATGTCAGCCTTTAAGGATAATTTTTCTTTTAAATAATAGTCAAACGCAAATCCGAATAAATAGCCTACTTTAAAATTATTATATTTTGCATATTCGTGTCCTCTAATATCTGGATAATTTATTCCAGCATGTATTCCAATTTTGAAGTCATTTTGAGCACTTAAATTCATTGAAAACAAGAATCCAATTGCGATTAATAATAATTTACTTTTGTTCATATATTTTTATAGTTTTGAGTGAGTTCTAATGTTTGCCAATGTTTAAGATATGACTCAGATACGAGTAAAATTCCGCTCTCATGCCTTAGCATGGAGGGAATTTTCCGAAGCAGGAAGCAAGCCGAGTAAAAATACACAAACTTTTGAATTATAGACTAAACCCAGCAAAGGATTATAGCCTGTGTTGTAGCCAGTTATTTTTCTTCATTTCTGAATATTTTTTCAAAGCCATTATAAACTGCTAAATGTAAGGTGTCTCCGTGATTTTGCTTTTCAAAAAATTCAAAATAAAGATTCGTATTTGCTTTCTTTTGTAGTTTTAATTTATCGTACAAATCTTTTGCGGTTCGTTCCATTACTTGACCTTCTTTTCCTACTGCGATAAAAATTGATTTTTTTGATGTGTACAAGGTAGGTGTGTATGTAAGCAATGATTCGTCATCCCACCATAAGCTTGGACTCGTAATAATATAATTGTTAAATAATTCAGGCTTCTTAAATAAAATTTCAGTTGCTAAAAGTCCACCAAGAGACTGCCCAATCAAAGTTTTAATTGAATTTGTCTTATAATTCTTTTCGATAAATGGTTGTAATTCGTTTTCAATAAAATTGATGAATTCTTCCGATTTTCCGGTTGTTGGATAGTCTTTTTTATCCTTTTTATTATTGGTCGGATATGTAAAATCTCTTTTTCTATCTACGTTGGAAATACCTACAACAATTGTTTCAGGAATCATATTTATCCAAGAAAACGAACCAAATTGAACAAGTCCAGAAATATGTAAAAAATCTTCATCTATTGAACCATCTAATAAATATATTACTGGATATTTTTTAATCGAATCATTAGAATACCCATTTGGTAAATAAATATTCAATATTCTATTTTCGTTTAGGATTTTAGATTTTATCTCAACTTTTTCTCCTATTATTAAATCACTTTTTTCTGTAATTTCAGTTTCATTTTGAGCAAATATTTGATTATTCACAAAAAATAATAACATCAATATTATAATATATTTCATTTCTAATTTTCGTTTTTCTAATTGGCTACAATGTAGATATATAGTCACAAGTACCTATATCCCTATTATAAATAGTAGCTTTTATCGATTTATCAAACCTACATACAAAAGCGGGTTTTTCCCTTATTTCAATATGGAAAATTTCGATGTTAAATATGCCATTATCATTTATCTTATACACAAACCTAAATTATTAATTTTATACGTTGTTACCTACCGTTTTTATTAATAAAAGTCACAATAATATTTCCATTCGCCCGACTTTAAATTCTTTGCTAAAAAAATTGTTCCGCTATCGATTATATTCAAGTTCGCCTTTTCATCTGAAGCTATTTGAAAAGCAAATTCAAAATCATCACCAAAATAGATACCTGGTTGACAAAAACTTGGGTATCCACCAATTTTATGCCCATATTGATTTTCTGCTATATCATAATAATCTTCAATTTTACCTGAATTTTCCAGGTCTAATATCTTATCTTCTAATTCACTCGATAAACCACCTCCATCCCAAACAGGATAATCTTCATTAATAATTTCAGGTTTTAAAGGAAAAGCTTTCAAAAAGGAAATTGGATTGGTTAATTCTTTAACTAATAATTCATCATTCTTTTTATATTCTCGAATGAGCCAACTTTCTCCGTTCAAGGTTAAATCAACTGGTAACTCATTTGAAATAAAAACAGTTAATGCTTTTGTATCTGAAAATATCTTCGGAACAAAAGGAAGATTTTCAAAACAAAGTTGAAATAAAGGTATCATTAACTCTCCATTTTTGTCTTTAGGGATCCCTTCATTTTCTTTATATAAATAAACTTTTCCAATCCAACTCTCAGAGATTGAGTTCGTCGGTTTGAAACCTCCTGTTTTGAGTCCAGTTGCTTGCTTCGCTATTTGCTTTTTTATCTGATTTATTTCATTCATTCTATTTGTTTTTTCATATGGTAAGTAACGTTTGGTATATAGTTATTTACAGAAAAAATAAATTCTTCATGATTTAAGGATTGTATTTTGGATTTAGTTCCCCAAAATTGAAAAATTCCATTTGGATATAGACTATATTCAAATCTCTGTTTCAATACTCCCGTTCCGATATCTTCAAAGTCATAAGATTGAATAGATTCAATACTGTCCAGGTCTATGTTCCAAACTAAATTATAGTTAGTTACATCAGTTAAATTTCCACTTAAATAGTATTTATATATTCCATCCAACTTCCATTCTCCTTGAATATCTTCTTCCGAAAAAGGATAAGATTCATCATTAGAACAACTAGAAAGTGATAGAAAAATAAAAAAAAGTATAATTATATGTTTTATTGTTGATTGCATAATAATATTTTCTAGTAATGCCTTGTAACGATTTATGTAAGAATAATAAGGGATTAAAACGCACTTACTTTCAGATTTGGAATGCACAAAATTTTGATTTAAGCACCAAAACCTTTTTTAACTAAAGACATTGTTACTATGCGTTATTGATTAAGGCATTCCAATCTTCCTTAATTGACTCCCTCAAATCCTTTTCTAAAATGTTAAATTCCTTTTTAACATATTCTTTTATAATTCTTCCATTATCTAAATAACCGATTTTATCACAACATTTTTGCAGTGTTTCTAAAATATGGGAACTCAGTAAGATTATTGTGCCCTGAGATTTTAATTTTTCAATGAGTAAATATAATTTTTCAACACTTTCTATATCTAGCCCATTAAAAGGCTCATCCATTATTAAAACTGGTTTTTTTAAGATTGCGTTTGCAATAATTGCAGTTTTTTTTTTCATTCCAGTTGAAAAATTATGAATGTATTCATCCAGTGGAATGTCAAAAATATTAGCTAAATTAATTGATGTTTTATCAAGACTATCAAAGAAAGTAAAATATTCATATGCTTTCATATATGGGTAAAAATAAGCTTCAGTTTTTAAGTATGAAATATTATTTGGTTTTATTTTCTTATTATTAAGATAAATAATTCCTTCATATTTTAAAAAGTTACTAATGGTATTGAATAGAGTGGTTTTTCCTGCACCATTTTTTCCGAGAACACCATATACCTTGCCTTTTTTAACTGTAAAAGAGACATCTTTTAACACTTTTTTATCCTTAAAGGATACTTTTACATCTTTTACTTCAAACATAAAGAGAAATTTTATATTGCGATTTATTTTTTAATTTATAATAATTAAAAATCCAAGGTAATATTAAAATAATTGAAATAAAAGTTTCAATTATTTGTCCTATATTTTGAGTATTAATTTTAGTGTAGTCTATATTATAGTTGGAGTATTTATTTAGAATAGTTGATATTGTAAACATATTTAATATAAAAATAAATACAATTATAATATGGAATAAATGCAAATTTAAAAAAAGGCATATAACAAATGGAATCAGAGTCATTAAATTAATTATGAGTAACGATTTATTTAGTTTATCCTTTATTTTTTTATTTTTAAAATATGAGCAATATATTTCCTTTGGTTCTATTATAGAATATACAGAATTAATCATATCACAAAGCATAAAAATCATTATTCCTAAAGTAAATGGATGGTAACTGGAAAAAACCAACAAGGCAAAAAATATAATAAAAAATAAGGGTTTATACCTGATATAGGATTTCCACTCAAAAATTTCTATAGGCAGATAAGAAAGATTAATTTTTTTTGTCCATTCTGTTTTATTGATGTAAATTAATGGATAAATAAAACAAAAAACTAATCCAATAAAAGGAACTAGAATATTAGTATTCTTATTAAATGTTAAAACAATAATCACTAAATATATTATTAGATATTCAGACAACAATATTAAATATTGTTTATTAATGAATATTTGTTTAATAAACAAAATATCTTTTCTATTGCTATGAAAATATAACGGAGGAATTATATAATAAATTAAGAACAGCCAATCGGTTTTTATATCATAAAAATATATAATTAAACAAAAAATAATGTAGATAAAAAATGATTCTATATTATTGTTGGCTATTCTAAAAAATTGTTTTATTCGAAAATGATAATAATTTTTCAGTTTACTTAAAATCATATTTTTCAAAAATTGGTCTTAAACTTGATTCATATTCGCCTTTTAGTTCTATTCCACATCCAACCATCATTGTTACACCGTGTTTATAAGGGTTTAGACCTAATTCATCTTCAACATCACCTTCGTTAATTGCACAAGTAAAAGTACCTATATTAAGGTTAGAACCTACTAAATAGAATGTCTGACATAAATGAGCAGCGTCTCTTATTACAACAGAGTATGCTTTAGAGTGTTTCATATATTTCCAAAATTTTCTATAATATCTAGTAGTAAGGAATGCTAAAAATGATGCATTTGCTGTATATTCTTGACCAGCAGTAAACTGATAGGCTTTTTTCTTTGCCTCTTCAATAGAATATTTTTTTAGTAAAACCAATTCATTTGTTTTTGTATTGTAATGATAAAACCCTGTTTCAATATTTTCTACTTTTAAAACAAATATAAAAGCTTCTGTTGGATGTAAACTACCACCAGAAGGGCTTGTTTTTTTAAGAACAGGAATTTTTTTATACGATTTATTTACTCCCTGTACTCCAAATGTGTAAAATAACATCGTAGAAAAATCTTCTAAGGATAAAACTTCATTTCTGTCAAAAACTCTAGTAGTTTTTCTATTCAGTAATGTTTGAAAGAAATCGTTTTTGTGGTGTTGTACTGTTATTTTTTTTTTATCCTTATCCTCATACCCTTCAACTTCATAAAAATGATTTGGCGGTAAGCCATAAAACTGTTCTAATTGGTCAAGCCTGTTCTCTGAAATAACATCGTGATTTTCTTCTTTTAGTTTCACATCTATTCCTTTCCATTTAGTTAAAAAATGAAATAAGGCTGAATATATATGCCATTGATTATTTTCTAAGGTTTTATCTCTTTCTCTAAATAAAGAAAATTCAACTCTTTCATTACTGTCAGTTAATAAAATTCCATATTTAAGTAAATTTTCTATGTTGATACTCTCATCATACTCACTCCAATTATGTTCACTCAAATTGTTGATAAAATTAAATTCGATGTCAGATACAATAACTTCTTCTCCATATAAGATTGAAATAGCCAAAATTTGTTTTTCAAAATTTAATTTAACATCATCTTGATTAAAGACAATATTTATATCTAATTTTGGAATATTTCTATGATGGAAGAATAAATATTTGGTTTTTTTTATGTTCATAATGTTGTTTGTTTTGTGGTTAAGGTAAAAAACGAGAGAATCATTTTTATTATTTATTTTACATTTGCTGGTATTAAAAATATTAAGAATACGATAAAAGGTATTGCATATTTTGCTGTTGCAAATTCATCGTAACCAAAATATTTTTGAAAACGCTCTTCTAAAACCTCTCTTGGGGGTACTTCAAAATCTTTTGGAATATGTAATGCACTAACATCAACTCCATACTTTGCTAAAAATTGTTTCGGGTCTTTTCTAAAGTCATCTAGAATATCTTCGCTACTTATAAAGTTTTGATAAAATAGCCTTTGAGACCTTGGTAAAGACGGATTGAAAATTGTGTTTTTCATAATTTGTGTTTTTAAAAAATTAAACTTATTATTTGTTTCTCTCGTTTTTAATGCATAGTAACGTAGAGATATAGTTACTATATCTCTAGTGTAAGAATATTATCTTTTATAAATTTATCAAATTATGGCACATTTGATACCCTACACACAAAGGGGTTTTTTCTCTTATTTCTGATGGAAAATCTCCCTTTCGTCATGTTATCTAAACTCAAAGGTAACTAATTAAAAATAAATAGTTTATGGCAAAAATAATGTTTAAAAAATGTACGGTTTTACCTCATCAATGTTGAGGTTTTACCGTAACGATTTTTGGTCTTGAGTTGGTGGTTTTCGAAGAGATTTCTCGTCGCTTATTTCTGCGCTCTGTCGAAATGACATTTGAGGGTGGTTTTCAGTCTTCAGTCTTTAGTTTGCAGTTTGCAGTTTTCGAAGAGATTTAGCTACGCTGAACTTACGTTTCTCGTCGCTCATAACCAATGCGTCGGCTGGCTCGTTCACTAAAAAGGTGCACTGCACCTTTTCTTAACGTTCCGCCCTTTGTCGAAATGACATTTGGGGGTGGTTTGCAGTCTTCAGTCTTCAGTTGGCAGTTTTCAGTTGGTAGTAAACGGTTGGTGGACTTGTGGTATCGTTTTTTATTAGGTTACACTAGTTTAATGATACCGAGGAATTATAAAAGAAGTAGTAAGCTGAATTCGACCTAAAGGCAAAAAAAAACCATCCGAAAAGAGGATGGTTTTATTATATAAAAATTTAAATACACTATTATTTAAATAATTTTTCCATTTTTTGTCTTTCTTCTTCAGCTAATTGAGCATCCACTAAAATACGACCACTGTGTTCGTCTGTGGTGATTTTTTTTCTCGTAGCAATTTCAACAATTACTTGAGGCGGAATTGTAAAGAATGAACCTCCTGATGCACCTCTTTCTATAGAAACGACTGCCAGGCCATTCACAACCTTAGAACGGATACGTGTATAGGCACTTAATAAACGTTCATCGATCAATTTACTGTACTCTGCAGATTTTTTATGCAACATCTTCTCTTCCTTTTCAGTTTCAGCCATGATTGCTTTCAGTTCACTTTTTTTATGTTTTAAGTGATCTTCTCTTTCTTTATAACGCTCTTTGGCTGCATCAATAATTTCGTTTTTCTGAGCAATTTTAGCAGAAAATTCTTTGATGTGTTTTTCAGCTAATTGAACTTCAAGCTCTTGATATTCAATCTCTTTAGACAACGAATCAAACTCTCTATTGTTTCGAACGTTTTTTTGCTGAGTCGTATATTTTTTGATGGCAGTTTTAGCTTCCTCAATCGTATTTTTTCTGTTTTTTATACTCGTTTCTAAATTTTCAATATCATTATTGAAATTCGTAAGTCTCGTATTCAAACCTTCAATTTCATCTTCTAAGTCTTCAACCTCAAGAGGTAATTCACCACGTGTATTTTTTATTTCGTCAATTCTAGAATCAATTAACTGTAAATCGTATAGCGCTCTTAATTTGTCTTCAACGGTTAACTCTTTTTTTGCCATCTTTATATATAGTTGATTGGATTTGTATTTTTTTCTGATAAAACGATTGCAAAATTAAGGAATTTTTTTGTAAGATAATCTACTAAATGGTTTTTTGTGAATTGTTCACTTTCATAATGTCCAATATCAGCTAAAATTATCTGATTCTCAGCCTTGTAGAAATCGTGATATTTAAAATCTGCCGAAATATAAATATCTGCTTTTGAATGCTTTGCTGCTTCAATTGCAAAACTACCAGAACCACCCAATACAGCAACTTTTTTTATTGGTGTATCTAGTAATTTAGAATGTCTGATGGTTTGTACATTGAACTTTTCTTTGACAAATTGTAAAAATTTTTGTGATATCATAGGGTTTGTAAGCTCACCAACCATACCCATACCAATATGTTGATGAGTATTATCTGTCGTTACGATATCATAGGCAACTTCTTCATACGGATGTGCTTGAAATAATGCCTTGAGTAATTTATGCTCTACATGTGTTTCAAAAATAACGCTGATAAAAGTTTCCTTTTCTTTATGGAGTGTTCCTTTTTTACCTTTGACCGGGTTTGAATTTTCATTGCCTTTATAGGTACCAATTCCATCCATATTAAAACTACAATCATTATAATTACCAATAGCACCGGCACCTACATTGAACAATGCAGTTCTTACCTTTTCTGCATCTTTTTCAGGCACATAGGTGGTTAGTTTTTTAATGCATCCCTTTTTAGGGAGGAGAATGTTAGTATTTACCAAACCTAATACTTCAGCCATTTTAGCTGAAACTCCTTTAAGTGAATTATCTAAGGCGGTATGAATGGCATAAATAGCAATGTCATTTTTTATGGCTTTTAATACAACGCGCTCAACATAGGTAGTCCCATTTATTTTTTTTAAACCTGAAAAAATAATAGGGTGGAAGCTCACTATTAAATTGCATTTTTTTTCAATAGCCTCATCTATCACACTTTCTAAAGTGTCTAAGGCAACGAGTACACCGGTTACTTCAGTGGTATAATTCCCTATTAATAAACCTACATTATCAAAATCTTCGGCATATGTTAAGGGTGCAATTTCTTCTATATAATTTGTGATATCTTTTATTGTCATGCTAATGAATTCTGCTTTGGGTTTAAAGTTACTAGATTTTTTGATTATATTAGACATTCCGTAACAAAGAGAATCTAATTATAAACTAAACTGACGAGATCTTGTTGAAATTGGTTGGAAAATAGTATATGATTCTTGATAAAATCTAACATAAAATTAAATCAATCCATTATGAAAAGTGCACTAAAAATTATCTTGTTTCTACTCATTTCTACAGCTGTTTATAGTCAGTCAAAAACAAATCTCGAGCTGTTAGATATTTTTAATATGGAGTATGTTTCTGATCCGCAAATTTCACCTGATGGTACGAAGATTATTTATGTACGGAATTTTAAGGATGTGATGACCGATAGAAATTTATCGAATCTTTGGATCGTTAATTTTGACGGATCTCATAACCGACCATTGACAACAGGAAATACGAACGATTTTTATCCTCGTTGGTCTCATGACGGTAAAAAAATAATTTTCAAATCGAATAAGGATAAGAAAATGAAACTCTACTTGATGTGGTTAGATACAAAAGAGGCATTTGTATTGACCAATACAACTCAAACCCCAAGACAAGTATCTTGGTCTAAAGATGATACCCATTTAGCATTTACGATGTTTGTTTCTAAAAAAGCGAAACCTTTTGTAAAGTTGCCGGCTAAACCTACAGGAGCAAAATGGAATAAGCCTCCGGTATATATTGACAAACTGACCTATAGAGCTGATGGACGCGGTTATTTAAAAAACGGATATTCCCAACTATTTACAATTTCTAGCGACGGTGGCACACCAAGGCAACTTACATTTTCAGATCATAATCATGGTGCTCCCTCTTGGTCTAATGATGGTAAGTCGTTGTATTTTTCTGCCAATCTTCATAAGAATAATGAGTTGGAACCAAGAAATAGTGAAATACATCAACTACAACTTAAAGATGGTTCAATTACCGCTTTAACGGATAGATTTGGACCTGATGGCAATGCAGAACTTTCTCCTGATGGATCAAAAATTGCCTATGTTGGTTTCGATGATACGTTTCAGGGATACCAAGTCACAAACTTATATGTGATGAATGCTGATGGTGGAAATTCTAAAATTATATCGAAAGACTTTGACAGGAGTATTCAGAATATAAAATGGGGGAGTCATGGTAAAGGGATCTATTTTCAGTATGACGATACCGGAGAAACTAAAATTGGATATAGTACCCTTTCCGGGAAAGTGACTTCGATGGTAAAAAATCTAGGTGGACTTTCTTTAGGAAGACCTTATAATGCAGCTTCCTATTCGGTATCTACTAATGATAAGTTCGCATATACATTGGGTAAAACAGATCATCCGGCTGACCTGGCTGTTTCTTATAAGAATAATGCACGAAGAATTACGCATTTAAATGATGATCTATTTTCTTTTCGTGCTCTTGGTAATGTTGAAGAAATTTGGTGGAACTCTTCTTTCGATCAAAGAAAAATTCAAGGATGGATAGTGACTCCTCCTAACTTTGATCCGAGTAAAAAATATCCTATGATCTTAGAAATTCACGGAGGGCCTTTTGCGAGTTATGGCTCGGTATTTTCAGCAGAAATTCAAGCATTTGCAGCCGCAGGTTATGTGGTATTATATACAAACCCAAGAGGTAGTACGAGTTATGGAGAAGAATTTGGGAATTTAATACATCACGATTATCCCAATCATGATTATGACGACTTGATGTCTGGTGTTGATGCTTTGCTAGAAAAAGGATATGTAGATGCTAAAAATCTATTTGTTACCGGAGGAAGTGGAGGTGGAGTACTTACTGCTTGGATTGTGGGTAAGACCGATAGGTTTAAGGCGGCTGTTGTTGCGAAACCGGTTATCAATTGGTATAGCTTTGTATTGTATGCTGATAATCCCGGATTTTTTTATAAATATTGGTTTCCTAATAAACCTTGGGAAGACCCAAGCAACTATTTGAAACGATCACCATTATCGTATGTAGGGAATGTTACAACACCTACGATGTTATTAACAGGAGAGGAAGATTATAGAACTCCTATTGCTGAATCAGAACAGTTCTATGCAGCTTTGAAACTTCAAAAAGTGGAAACTGCCATGGTTAGAATTCCCGGAGCATCACATGGTATTGCGAATAGACCGAGTAATTTAATTGCAAAAATCGCAAGTATTTTAGCTTGGTTTGAGAAGTATAAGGACAAAGAATAAGTAGTTAAGAAGTATGCGAGATTTGCGGCTTTATTAAGCCGCAAATCTCGCATACTTTCTCATTTGAATCAAGTTAACTATTCACTGTTAGTTGCTACATTTCATAGAATTGAATAACATCTTCACCATTCGATTTTTTATAGCCACGGTACATTCCTTCAGTATTAAAATACCATGCAATGTTACCGTCTTTATCCAGACCTACCATTCCGCCATCACCACCTAAATCACCAATTTGAGCAATGACATTTTCAAAGGATTCTTGTAAAGATAGCTCTTTGTATTGCATCAAACTTGAAGCTTCGTGTGCGGCAAGAGTGCGAATAAAATATTCACCGGTACCTGTACACGAAACGCCACACGTGTTGTTGTTAGCATACGTACCGGCACCAATAAGAGGTGAATCACCAATACGACCATATTTTTTATTGGTCATACCGCCTGTAGAAGTAGCTGCAGCAATATCACCATTTTTGTCTAGTGCCACTGCACCAACAGTACCAAATCTATGGTCATCGATAAGTTCATTAGTAGTCATCGCCGAATGGTCTAATTTCACCTTATCCTTTTTTTGTGCTTTCAATAATTGATTGTATCTCTTTTCTGTATGGAAATATTCATCATCTACAAAAGTGAGTCCGTATTGTTTTGCAAAATCTTCAGCTCCCTTACCTGATAGCAATACATGTCTGGTACTATCCATTACAATGCGCGCCGCATTTATAGGGTTTTTGATATGAGAAACGCCTGCAACAGCACCTGAATTAAGAGTTTTACCATCCATTATAGAAGCGTCTAATTCATTTTTACCAGCACTGTTAAAAACAGCACCTTTGCCTGCATTGAATAGAGGAGAGTCTTCCATTACATTGATCGTTTTTTGAACTGCTTCAAGTGAAGTGCCTCCATTATCTAAAATAGCATAACCAACATTCAGGGCTTCTTGTAGCTTTGCACGATATGCTTTTTCTTGTTCTGGTGTTATATTGGCTTTTTTAATTGTACCGGCGCCACCATGAATTACTAGTGCGAAATGTTTTTCGGTAGGTTCAGAAGTTTCGGGTTTTGTTTTGTCAGCTTCTGTATTTTGGACTTCTTTACAGCTGATGTTTGTGATCAATAAAAAGACAAGTGTCAATAATGTTAGATAAGATATTTTCATGAGAATCTATTTTATGCTAAAATTACGTAATATTAGTGGATATTTATTTGTTATGTTCTCGACTGCGCTCGAACTGACATGAAAATGAGCACTACTTTGAAAAGGGAGAGTAGTGTTTTAGCAAGAAAATTAATGTTGAAGTAACTGGGATTGTGGGTAGTCAGAATTTAATTCCTTCCCATAAATAAGGGAAGGTGTTCACGCCCTAAGTGTGAACGGAAGGGTTTTAACTTACAAGCTACTAATTAAAGAATTTTTTGGAGTTGTTCCAGTACTTTGTTATTTGAAAAAGATCTTCGACTTTTTCCAATGCTATGTTATTTGAAAAAGATCTTTGACTTTTTCCAATGAATATCCATTTCACTTAAGGTCATGTCTGAAAGTTGTTTGCCTTCTTTTTTAGCTGCTTCTTCTAAAAATTGAAAACGCTTTATAAATTTTTTATTGGTTCTCTCTAAGGCACTTTCAGGATCTACATTTATAAAACGAGAATAATTGATTAAAGAAAACAATACATCACCAAACTCTCCTTCGATATTTTCCTTATTTCCGAGCTCTATTTCAGAAGATAATTCATCGAGTTCTTCTTTTACCTTAGCAAAAACCTGATAAGGTTCTTCCCAATCAAAACCTACACCAGCTACCTTATCTTGAATTCTGTTGGCTTTTACCATGGCAGGTAAACTTCTCGGAACACCTTCTAAAACGGACTTTTTTCCTTCTTTCAGCTTTAAATTTTCCCAGTTCTGCTTTACTTCTTCTTCATCTTTAACTGTTACATCGCCATAGATATGCGGATGCCTATGAATTAATTTTTCAGCAATGCTATTTGCAACATCAGCCATATCAAAAGACTTTGATTCTTCGCCAATTTTGGCATAAAAAATAATATGCAATAAAAGATCGCCTAACTCATTTTTAATTTCGACTAAGTTATTGTCTAGAATCGCATCGCCAAGCTCATAGGTTTCTTCAATGGTAAGATGTCGTAAAGATTGAAGCGTTTGTTTTTTATCCCAAGGGCATTTTTCGCGTAACTCGTCCATAATATCAAGTAAACGAGAAAATGCCTGTAATTTTTGTTCTCTAGTATTCAATTTTGTTTTTTTGCTTACTGCTTATTATTCTTCCTCTTCAGCATGCTCTTTAATGGAAGAGAAATCGAATTTAGCTGTTGCTAATATAGTGTACCACTGAATTATTTTTTTGATATTTGAAGGATATACTCTGTCTTCATCAAAATCGGGAAGTACTTCAGAAAAAAAGGAAATAAGATTTGCATTACTTTCTTTATGACTAATTACTTTGTCATCTTTTTCTGACATTAATTTAAAGATATTCCGTAACGGAATTTCATCTTCATAGGTATAAATTGCAATATCATTTAAGACACTCACATTGTGCATAGCATTAATTGGCATTCTTTTTTTATCAGCTAAAGATTGTACTATTAATCCACCTTTGGTTTGTGATATTATTTCAAATAAGCCCGGTTTGCCTGATATGGCTACTATTTTTTCTAATTCCATAAATTGTTATTTTTTAGGAAATTTCATCCTGTAATCTACATCAATTTTTCCTTTGCTGATGTTGTCTAATTTCTTTTTTAATAATCTTTTTTTAAGCGATGATAACTTATCCGTAAACAAAATACCTTCAATATGATCATATTCATGTTGTACAACTCTAGCGGCTAAACCACCAATAGTTTCAGTATGTTTTTTGAAATTCTCATCAACATATTCTATAGTAAGTGTTTCTTTTCTAAATACATCTTCATTGATGTTAGGAATACTTAAACAGCCTTCGTTAAAAACCCATTCATCACCTTCTTCATTTAGTATTGTTGCATTGATGAATATTTTTTTGAAACCTTCTAGAAATTTTCTTTCCTTTTCATCTAATTCTTCATTATCACTAAATGGAGAAGTATCTACAATAAATAAACGAATGGCTTTACCAATTTGTGGCGCTGCTAAACCAACACCTCGGGCGTTTACCATTGTTTCTTTCATGTCTGAGATCAATTTCTCTAACTCAGGATAATCTTTATCTATTGAAGCGCCTACTTTTCTTAATACCGGGGTTCCGTAAGCTATTATTGGTAAAATCATTTTTCGATTTACGTTTAATTTAATGTCAATTGCAATTCAGTTATTACTGGAATGCAAAGATAATACGATATTCAATATTTTCGAGTACTAATTGCACTAATTTGTATGGATCGTAATTTTCTTTATGTTTATTTATTCTTGTAAGAGATTTTGTTATGACCTCAAACTCTTTTGACAGATTAATAATAGTACACATATAATGCCAAGATCATTAAATAGATCAGTAATGATTTACTGGTTTCACGCTTCTAACTTTAAAAGCATGTAACGTTTTAAATAGCAGAGCGTCATATATATAACATTCATTAATCAATCATAAACCCAATAGTTCTAAAAAATGCCACTCATGAGAAAAGACAATCAATTATTAGTAATTACACATTTAAGTCAGTTATTAGATGTAATAACTGGGTTTGGAGGTTTTATAGTGCCATTGATATTGTGGATCACTAACAAAGAAAAAATCTATAGCATGGATATACATGGTAAATCTGTCATCAACTTTCAAATAAGTATGTTTTTATATGCTCTTCTGGCTGTTCCTTTGATCTTCGTTTTCGGATTAGGACTTTTGTTATTAATAGGTATCGGACTTCTCTGTCTTATATTACCTATCATAAATGCAGTAAAAGCTAGTAATGGAGAAGAACCTAATTACCTATTTTCCATAGATTTTATAAAGTAGTGTTTAAAATTAAAAAAAATATGTGTAAAAAAAATAGCGATTTTTTATCACATATTCTCTATTCTTATATTTTTAACCACTTAATCACCTGTTATTCAGTGAGATATAATTAGTTTGAAAACTCCTTGAAAACCATGAGTTTAAAAAACACCTAATTCCTCTATTGTGTACTATAGGCAACTGGCATACATTTGTAGTGTAATTATTAGATAGATAATTAATAAAACATACTATATAGAAATATATAGAAACGATAGGGGAGAAAGGAGAGAAGCGAACAAAGTTAATAAGATTAACACTACAAAGTAACTTTTCTCCTTACTATTTTTTAAAACATTACTCCTTAGCGGGAGTTGAAATTAGGGGAGAAAGGAGAGAAGCGAAACAGTTAATTAAGGTTAACACTACAAAGTAACTTTTCTCCTTACTATTTTTCAAAACATTACTCCTTAGCGGGAGTTGAAATTAGGGGAGAAAGGAGAGAAGCGAAACAGTTAATTAAGGTTAACACTACAAAGTAACTTTTCTCCTTACTATTTTTCAAAAACATTACTCCGTAACAGGAGTTCAACTTAGGGGAGAAAGGAGAGAAGCGAAAAGTTAAGTTACTACTTAACACTGCAAGTAGCTTGTCTCCTTACTATTTTATAACAGTTTCTATTTATACACCGTTAGACTTTATATGAATCTTAAATGCACTTGCGATTCCTGCGAAAGTAGTTCTGAAATTTCGAGATATACTAAATCTGGTCTGGATTCCTGTCTTCGCAGGAATGACAAAATCGTATTATTAACTACTGAGGTACTTTTATTCACAAACCAATTGACTGCATACTGAGACTGCATACTGAAGACTGTATACTGAATACTAGTTATCCATGTACCTTAGCTTTTCCGCCTCTGTTTTTCATGAAATCGGCTTCATATACCAATAAATTTTGCCATTTTTCATCTACAATCTTTCTGTCTTGATATTCTCGTGCAAAGCCTAGGAATATTTTATAATGGTTTGCTTCTGAGACCATTAAGTCTTTGTAGAAATCAGAAAGTTCTTTGTCATCTAAGTTTTCAGAAAACACTTTAAAACGTTCACAACTTCTTGCTTCTATCAAGGCTGCAATTAGTAAGCGCTGTATTAAGGCATCTGTTCTATCTTTTGTTTTAGGGAAAAACCCATGTAAGTGCTTGGCATAATCGTTTTTTTGTTCTCTACCTAAAACCATATTTCTTTTTACCATGAGTAAGTGTACCATTCTAAAATGTTCCATTTCTTCAATGGCAATATCACTCATAGCCTTAACTAATTCTGTTTCTTCAGAATAATTGATAATGATTGAAACGGCATTTGAGGCAGCTTTTTGTTCTGCAAAAGCATGGTCTGTTAATATTTGTTGTAAATCGTTCTTGGCAATTTCAGCCCATGAAGTTTCTGTTTCAAATTTGAGTCCTAGCATTTTGTAATAATTTTTTCTAAACGTGTACCGAAATCGGTTAAAGCTTTTATCTCTTTTGCACTGGCCAACCTTTCTTTTCCAACTATTAATAAACCCAAACCATTAGATTCTACATGGTAGTATGGATTACTTTCAAAGAAAAGTACCAAATCATCAGTAAATAATTCTTTGATGCTTTTTTCGTCTGTTCCTGATAAATAAAACCTTTTTGAAAAATCACTATGGTTATCGATATCAACATCCTTAAATCCGGTAAAGTGATAGATATATTCAAAAATACCTTCTCTGTCTAAAGTGAATTCAGGTAAGTTTTTGTGTAGTTTAGTATAAAACATTGTAGCTCTTACTACTTGTTTTGCTATGAGTTCTCCTTCTGAGAATTCAACATCAAAAAGGCTACAATTTTTAGTAGAGACTACATTTGTGATTGAATTTATTTTCTGAGTTTTGAAATAACCAAAATCTTTTAATTGGATAAAGTCTTTTTGAGGATGTGTTTCATAATTCCAGTTTAAATCTTTAGCAATTCTAGAAATTGATTTTTGACGTTTCGTAAGATTTTGTTTTTTATACACCTTTTTAAAAAGAGAAATTCGACGCATTGCAAATGGATGCGAAGTATTTGTACCGTGTTTGTCTAAGCCAATAACTTCAAAATTTCCACCTTTTCTTTTAAAGGATTCCATATAACTGTTCATATTTTCCATTACTGAATGATCAACAAAATCACATAAAGAAAAATCGACAATAACATCTTTGTTTTCAGGTATTTGATCTAGTTTCGATTTTAGTTTGTTAAAATTTAAAAAGCTAGAAAAGTTTTTAATACTGACATAATAATTATTCTCACGGCCAGATTCTTTATACATTAAAACATTAGGTTTCAAGACATTCATAGTAAATAAAAGGATGCTTTTGTTTATTAGTGTATGAATAATGAAAGTAACTAATATACCAGCTAGGATACCTGTTATTAAGCTCGTAGCTAATGTTGTAATGAGTGTGATTAAAAATATTAATAACTGCTCAGAACCTATTTGGAATGTCTTCTTAATATTTTCAGGAGAGGCTAGTTTATAACCTGTGTACACTAAAATCGATGCCAACGCAGAAAGTTGTATTTTTCGTAATTCAGAAGTAAACAAAAGAATAAATAGTAACAAAAAGATAGCATGGAAGAAGTTTGAAGACTTATTTGTACCTCTATTATTTACATTTACAGAACTTCGGGCTATTACAGTTACAACATTTAAGCCACCTAAAAATCCACTTACCATAGTCGCCAATCCTAATGCTTTTAAATCTTTATTTACATTTGATCGTCGTTTTAAAGGATCTAATTTATCAACAGCTTTTATACTTAAGAGAGATTCAATACTAGCTATTAATGTGATACCAATCACAATATTAATAAACTCAAATTGATAAGCTTTTGAGAAATCAGGCTGTACAAAATTAGAAAATACATTTTCAGAGATAGCAATTAATTGATCTTTTTGAAAAGGATAGTTTGCACTGGATAGATAGAAGTAGTAATAATACAAACCAACACTAAAAAAAACAATCCACATGGGTGCAGGAATTAATTGAAAATAACGATTTCTAATTTTGCTATAAAAAATCATTATCAACAGACTAAAAATACCTACCATTCCGGCAGCAAGAATACTCACGTCATTGGTTGTAAACAGTTCAATAAAACTATTCGGAATTTGTCTTAATTGCTCGATACTATTCCCTTTAATATTTAAAATACCTAGCATTACATGAAACTGTTTTGCTAGAATTCCTATTCCAATAGCGGCTAGCATTCCTTGAATTGCCGAAGAAGGAAAATAATCGCTTAAAGAACCCATTCTTAGAAAGCCTAAAAGTACCATGAGGGCTCCAGAAATAACAATGGCTGCTAAAGTGTAAATAAAACCTTCTTGTAAATTTCCATTTCCCAGCGTAGTAATAGCAGATAATATTACAATCACTAATCCGTTTCCGGGTCCTGAGATAGTAACATGAGATCCACCTAAAAATGCAACTAAAACACCTCCAATAATTGCCGAGATAATACCAGAAATAGGTGGTGCGCCAGAAGCGATTGCTAAGCCCAAACCTAAAGGTAGTGCGATCAAAGAAACCACAAAACCTGAAAAAAGATTCTGAGGAATATGATTGACAAATAGTTTGAATTTATTTTCTTTTACCATACTATTTTACAATTAAAACGTCTGTTGGTAGTTCGGATAATATAAATTCAATATCATGCACAAAAATTCTATCTAATAAACCGGTTTTATTTGGTGCGTTCATAACCAGTAAATCTGCTCTTACAATTTTAGCATAATGGCCAATAGAATATCCTCTTTTTCCGAAAATACTTTGTGATATTATTTTGATATTTTCAGTATTAATATTTTTTAATATATCTCGTACTCTAAAATCTTCACGTTGTTTAATTCTTTCCTTTATTATTGTAGCTTTTCTTAATGATTTATCATCACTAACTTTTACATGAATTTCACTTTGGCTAACCTCTTCAACAATCGTAATTTTAGTGCAATTTAATTTTTTAGACATATACACCGCAGTTTCAATAGTTTCTTTCGTTTTTAGATCTTTTAAACCATTAACTACAATGTGTTTACATGGAACTCTTTCAATTGAAGGTTTTATTAAAAGCAATACAGAACATGGTGCTTTTCGCGTTATTTTTCGTGCAATAGATCCAACGTAATACAGGTATAAATTTTCTTTTTGTAAAGCACCTAAAATTAACAAATCAATATTTTCTGTGATACAAGTATTCAAAATAACATCGACTGGTTTTCCTTCACTCCAAATTATTTTTTTTTTCTTAATGGTTTCATCGGCTTCATTAAAAATGTTTGCCAATTCTTTATCTTTCTCATGAGTCTTTTTACCTACATGTACACAAATTAATTGCGCCTCAAACATATTAGCTAAACGAATAGCTTCAAATAGGTTGGATTTTAAGCTAGGAGAGAAAGCAATACCAATAAGTACTTTATTAAATGAATTCAATATAAATGTATTAAAATAGTGATTTTAAAGATAACAAAAAGAAGGAGATATAAAAATTTAAAGGTCTAAATTAAAAGTTTTTTTCAATGTAGCTAACGTTTTATTTTTTTCTAAGAGTTTATTATATTTCTCCTGTGGTGTATAGGCAAACTTTTTTTCATTGCTCTCATTTACAATGATGTCAAAATCAATACTGTAATTATTTAATTCTTCACGAAAATGCTTGAGTAATTTTGGCCTAATCTTTAATAACTCAGCTTTCATCATACTGTTAGGGAAGGTCAATTCAATAGTATGATGTTTAATTTTTGGAACATCAGTATTCATTATTGATGCTGATATTTTTTTGCCCTTTTTATTAAGATTTTCGATATAAGCATTCCATAATTCAATAAATTGAGATTCGGTAAAAGGATCTTTAGGTTTGTTTTCATTGTCAGATTCTGAATCGGTAACATTATTTTTAACTTCCTTTTTTTTGTGAATGCTTTTTAATGAGAGCGCTGAAGAACGTCTTCTTTCAGTTTTTAATATTGGTTTTTTAAGCGCTTCTTTTTCAGGTTTTTTCGTTTCTTTTTTGTCTTCAGGAGTTTTGTATGAATCGCTACTTGACTCTTTCACAACATTTTCGATACGTTCTTTTGAAGTCGTATTTTGTGTAGCAACTTCCTTTTCCGAGGTAAGACTAGGGGCAATACTAATAAAATTATAAGAAGGAATTATAAAGGGTTTAGACTTTTTTTTTTCTCCCGATGCGTTCGAATCAAAAGTAATAGAAGCCAATTGCATCAGAGCCAATTCAACAAGTAGGCGTTGATTTTTACTGGTTTTGTATTTTAAATCACAATTATTTGCTAATTCTATCGCCTGTAATAAAAATGTAAGACTACAATTTTCAGCCTGTTTTAAATATTGTTTTTTTGTTTTGTCACCAACTTCTAATAAGGCAATAGTAGCTTTATCTTTTGCTACCAATAAATCTCTATAATGTGAGGCTAAACCGGCAATGAAATGATGACCATCAAATCCCTTTGCCAATATTTCATTAAATGCAACCAGTAGTTGAGGAATGTTATTTGCTAGAATTAGATCTGTTGTTTTAAAATAAGAATCATAATCTAGTACATTCAAATTTTCAGCTACTGCTTGTCTGGTTAAATTATCACCTGAAAAACTAACAACTCTATCGAAAATTGAAAGCGCATCACGCAATGCACCATCTGCTTTCTGAGCTATAATATGAAGTGCATCGTCATCAGCGTTGATATTTTCTTGATCTGCTATTTTTATTAAGTAATTCTTAATATCAAGAACTCCAATACGCTTGAAATCAAATATTTGACAACGCGATAAAATCGTAGGAATTATTTTGTGTTTTTCTGTAGTTGCCAATATAAATATGGCATGAGCAGGAGGTTCTTCTAAGGTCTTTAAAAAAGCATTAAAAGCAGCTTGAGAAAGCATGTGTACCTCATCAATAATATATACTTTATAGTTGCCTGTTTGAGGCGGTATACGAACTTGGTCTGTTAAATTTCTAATGTCATCAACCGAATTGTTTGAAGCGGCGTCAAGCTCAAAAATATTAAAGGCGAAATCTTCATCAGGACTAATCTCTTGTCCGTCTTGATTAATCTGTTTAGCTAATATTCTGGCACAGGTTGTTTTACCAACTCCCCGAGGACCTGTAAAAAGTAATGCTTGAGCTAAATGGTTATTTTTTATAGCATTTTCTAAAGTGTTGGTAATAGCTTGTTGCCCAACAACATCTTCAAAGACTTGTGGCCTGTATTTACGAGCAGATACTATAAAATGTTCCATTAATTAGATAAAATTTGTTGTTGCAAATATAGATAATTAGCGATAAATTTTGTCGTACAAGTCTTGATATTTTTTTTGAATTTCTGCTCGTTTGGGCTTAAAAGTTGGTGTAAGAAGATTATTAGCTGGTGTCCATACATCAGACGTAAGTTCAAAACGTTTGACTTGTTCCCATTTGGCAAATTTTGTATTGCAAAAAGTAACTTCTTCTTGAATTCTAATAATGACTTGTTTATTACAAATCATTTCATTGTTTGTATCAAAAGAAAGTTCATTTTCTTTTGCCCAATTATTGACAAAATCAAAATTCGGTTGTACAATTGCTGCAGGCATTTTTTCACCTTCGCCAACAACCATTACTTGTTCAATAAACAGTGATTGTTTTAATTCATTTTCTAATAATGCCGGTGAGACGTATTTACCTCCTGAAGTTTTAAATATTTCCTTTTTACGTCCGGTTATTTTTAAGAACCCATCGTGATCAATCTCGCCTTTATCTCCTGTATGAAAATAATCACCAGTCATTACTTCTGCTGTTTTTTCAGGATCTTTATAGTATCCCAGCATCACATTTGGACCTTTTATTAAGATTTCTCCATCTTCAGCAATTTTTACTTCGATACCATCAATAGGTTTTCCTACAGTACCAATTTTGAAAGCACCGCCTTCATATTGTCCTACCGAAACTACGGGAGAGGTTTCTGTTAAACCATATCCTTCCATAAGGTACATTTCAGCAGCTGAAAATATTCTCGCTAACCGGGGTTGTAATGCAGCACTACCAGAAACCATGGTATTTAGATTTCCGCCAAGGGCATTCTTCCATTTACTAAAAATTAATTTTCTAGCGAGACCTAATTTTTTTTCATACCACCAGCCATTCCGTTGGTATGGTTCGTATTTATTACCAACTTTTACCGCCCAAAAGAATAATAATTTTTTAATGCCAGTTAACTGATTTCCCTTACCAATAATTCCATCATATATTTTTTCTAACAACCGTGGTACAACAGTCATAAAATTGGGATGTACCTCATTTAAATTTTGCCCAATTTTATCAATAGCTTCTGCAAAATAAATTGAAGTACCCGTATATTGATATAAATAAATAATCATGCGTTCAAAAACGTGGCAAAGAGGTAAAAAACTAAGTACCTTATCTCCTTTTACCAATGGTAATCGTCCTTTACAGGCCAATACATTGCTTACGATATTATCATGTGATAACATTACACCTTTTGGTAATCCGGTTGTACCAGAAGTATAAATTAATGTCGCTAAATCTTCTGGTTTCACTTCTTTTTTTAATGCTTCAACTTCAGCTTGATTACTATCATCTTTTCCTAAATCTAAAACTTCTTGCCAGTTTTTACCTTCTTCAATTTCTTCAAAACAATAAATTTCTTTTAATGAAGGTACTTTTGCTGAAGCTTCTTTTGCTTTTTTATATAATACAGCATCAGAAACAAAACAATATTTAGATTCTGAATGATTTAGTACATAGGCATAATCCTCTGCAGTAATAGTTGGATAAATAGGTACATTTTGGGCTCCTATTTGTAAAACACCAATATCCATTATACACCATTCTGTTCTATTAGTAGATGATATTATTGCGATTTTATCGTTTGGTTTCACACCTAATCGCAATAGAGCTCTACTAATAGTGTTTATTTTGTCAACATATTCTTGAGAAGAAGTATTTACCCATTCGCCATTATATTTTGTTACCAATGAAGCATCTAAATTGTGATTTTTTAATTGATAGTAAGGAAAATCAAAAAGGCATTTTATTTCTGAAGACATAAATGGTTGTTTTGTAAGCTTTGCAAAGTATAAAAATTATAAGAATTATACAAATAAGATAATCTAAAAATAGAATTTATATACTATGAAAAATTGTGTATATTAAATTTGTTAAAATGTGGGTATTGCTACTCAAATCAATTCTATATCTTTGCATGCTTAAACAAAAGAATATATGAAGATTTCGTACAATTGGTTGAAACAATTTTTAGAGATTGATTTAGATGCTGAAAGAGTTGGTGAAATATTAACCGATTTAGGGTTAGAAGTAGAAGGAATTGAAACCATAGAGTCTATTAAGGGAAGCTTAAAAGGTGTAGTTGTAGGAAAGGTTTTAACCTGTAAAAAACATCCAAACGCCGATCGATTAAAAATTACTACAGTTGATTTAGGTAATGGAGAACCAGTTCAGATTGTTTGTGGAGCACCTAATGTTGCAGCTGGTCAAAAAGTACCAGTAGCTACTGTAGGAACAATTTTGTATGATGAAAAAGGCAATGATTTTAAAATTAAAAAAGGAAAAATAAGAGGTGAAGTAAGTAACGGAATGATTTGTGCTGAGGATGAATTGGGTTTAGGAACAAGTCACGAAGGAATTTTAGTTTTAGATGATGAAGTAGAAGTAGGAAAGAATGCTTCTACAGTTTTTGATATCACTACTGACCAAGTTTTTGAAATCGGATTGACACCTAATAGATCTGATGCGATGAGTCATTTTGGTGTTGCCCGTGATTTAAGAGCAGGCTTGTTTCAACATGATATAGACTTAAAATTATTTAGACCTTCTGTAAGCGATTTTCATATTCATGAGCGTACTTTTATGATTGATGTTGAGGTAGAAGACTCAAATCAAGTACCACGTTATGCCGGAGTCACTATTTCTGATATTAAGGTTGAAGATTCTCCTAATTGGCTACAGGTAAAATTAAGAGCAATTGGTTTAACGCCAATTAATAATATTGTTGACATTACGAATTATGTATTACATGAATTAGGACAACCATTACACGCTTTTGATGCAGCTAAAATAAATGGGGATAAAATAATTGTCAAAAACTTACCCACCAATACAAAATTCATAACCTTAGATGGTGTAGAGAGAAAATTACATAAGGAAGATGTAATGATTTGTGATGGAGACTCAGTACCTCTATGTATTGCTGGTGTTTATGGAGGAATTGATTCTGGTGTTACAAAAGATACGACTTCGATATTTTTAGAAAGTGCTTATTTCAATCCGGTTTCTATTCGTAAAACAGCTAAAAGATTTGGTTTAAATACAGACGCTTCTTTTCGATTTGAAAGAGGTATTGATCCTGAAATAACCGAGTTTGCATTGAAAAGAGCAGCTATTTTGATAGAAGAGCTTGCTGGTGGTAAAATTACGTCTAATATTATTGATATTTATCCGAAAAAAATAGAAGATCATCAGGTTAGTCTGTATTATGAAAATGCATTTAGATTGATAGGTGAAGAGATTTCTATTGATACTATTAAAAATATTGTAGTATCGTTAGATATTAAAATAAATAATCAAACTGAAATGGGCTTAGGGTTAACGGTACCTGCATATAGGGTAGATGTAACCAGAGAAGCAGATGTTGTTGAAGAAATTTTAAGAGTTTACGGATATAATAATATCGCCACACCGTCGAAATTAAATACCTCGATGTCGTATTCTGACAAATTGAGTCCAAACAAATTACAAAATTTGATTTCTAATCAGTTGGTCGCTCAAGGATTTTATGAAATGATGGCAAACTCGCTGAGTACACCTAAATACACAACATTTTCTGATAATTTAGATGAAGCTAATAATGTAGAAATGTTAAATCCATTAAGTGCTGATTTATCAGTGATGAGACAATCAATGTTATTTAGTGGTTTAGAAGCTATTGCTTATAATATCAATAGAAAAAATAATGGATTAAAGTTGTTTGAATTCGGAAAGACGTATCATAAATATGATAGTGGATATAACGAACAAAAACATTTTTCTTTATTAGTGTCTGGTAACAGAACAGATGATAGTTGGTTAAATACTCAAAAAAAATCAGATTTCTTTTACCTTAACGGAATAGTAAAAAGTTTATTAGAAAGAATAGGGTTGACTTCTGTAAAATCTAAGCCTACTAAAAAAGATATCTTTTCTGAAGGAATTTCTTTAGGATTAGGGAAAAAGAAGGTTGTTGATTTTGGGGTTGTTGATTCAGCTATTTTAAAAGAATTCGGAATTAAACAAGAAGTATTGTATGCCGATTTTAATTGGGATACTATTCTTCAAGTAATTTCAGAGAAATCGATTAAAGTTTCTGATTTACCAAAATTTCCAGCCGTAAAAAGAGATTTAGCCTTATTATTAGATACTAATGTTTCTTTTGACGAAGTATATAAACTGGCGTTTCAAACGGAAAAGAACTTACTTCAATCGGTTGATTTATTTGATGTTTATGAGGGTGATAAATTACCAGACGATAAAAAGTCTTATGCCGTAAGTTTTGTATTACAAGACGAAACAAAAACGCTTAATGATAAGCAAATAGACAAAGTTATGCAAAAATTACAGCACACTTTTGAGACGAATTTAAAAGCGGAATTGAGAGGGTAAATTTATAAATTATAACTAAAGTGTATTTTTTTTGCCACGAATAGGCTTTTTAAACAAAGTCTGTATAGATTTTAAAGTTATCATGTATAAATCCATTATAAGAAAAATACTTTTTTTATTCGACCCTGAAAGGGTACATCATTTCACGTTTACTTTTTTGAAAATAGCTTTTAAACTTCCGTTGGTTACATCCCTTGTAAAAGGAAATCACACTATTGAAAATAAAAAATTAGAACGTAATCTATTTGGTTTAACTTTTAAAAATCCGGTTGGATTGGCGGCCGGATTTGATAAAAATGCAGTTCTATTTAATGAATTATCGAATTTTGGATTCGGATTTATTGAAATTGGTACAGTAACACCAAAGCCTCAAGATGGAAACCCTACAAAACGATTATTTCGTTTAAAAGAAGATAAAGCCATTATAAATAGAATGGGTTTCAATAATGAAGGAGTTCAGGCCGCCGTAAAACGATTAAAACATAGAAGGACAGACATTATTATTGGGGGAAACATTGGTAAGAATAAAATCACACCTAATGAAAATGCCATTGATGATTATGTAATCTGTTTTAATGAGTTATTTGATGTGGTTGATTATTTTGTGGTGAATGTAAGTTCGCCAAACACACCAAATTTAAGAGATCTACAAGAAAAAGAACCGCTGACTAATTTATTGAATCGATTACAGCAAGAGAATAATTTACAGCAAAAGAGAAAACCTATTTTATTAAAAATTGCACCAGATTTAACTGATAGTCAATTGTTAGATATTATTGATATTGTAAAAATTACTAAAATTGATGGGGTTATTGCTACAAATACTACAATTTCAAGAGAAGGATTGCAATCTGGAAACAGAAAAGAAACTGGAGGATTAAGTGGGTTGCCTTTAACAAATCGATCAACAGAAGTTATTCGTTTCTTATCAGAAAAATCAAATAAATCTTTTCCAATAATTGGAGTAGGGGGAATTCACTCGGCTAAAGATGCATTAGAAAAAATAAAAGCCGGTGCAGATTTAGTACAACTCTACACAGGCTTTATTTATGAAGGGCCTAGTTTAATAAAAAAAATAAACAGGGCTATTATTTAATCCTTTGGGGTTATAATGTTTAGTTATTTTCTGACAAATATTTCGAATACCCTTTTCCGTTTATACTAGTGTATTTTGAATTTATTTCATGAGCTACTTTCATGCCTGTAATATTAAAATCACCATTAACTTTCGTGTATTTAAGATTTAGATCTTCTTGAAATTGAGCATTTTTAAATGAAATACCTTTTTTGAATTTAGCATATTTGAATATTGCAGTTTCTTCAAATGAAGTATTGGCGAAACTTGCTCTCTTTTCAAATTCGGCATATTTAAAAGTACTACTTTCTTCAAATTCCGTACCGCTAAAATCTGTATTTCCTTCAAAATCGGAATACTTGAACATGGCATTTTTTTTAAATTTGCAATTTTTAAATCGTACATCATTTTCAAAGTTTGCGACGAAAGTATATCCACTGTCTTCATCGTGAATATAGGCCAATACATCGTCTTCAAATACACAATTAACAAATAGAATTTTATTTTCTACTGCTTCTTCAACAGTATTAGTGCCACCATTTTTATAAAATTTATATTTTTTTGGTAAATCAGGTAATTTATCATCCATATAGGTCATATCTAAGACGCCTGTTATGGTTGCATTTTCATATGAGATAGTTTTTCCTTTTTTCATATCAAGCAAAATATCGCTAGCTTTAATAGTTTGTTGTGCAATTGCATTTGTAGGTACACAAAAGGCAAAACTTAATATGAATAATAGTGTGAATTTTTTTAATGATGCGTTAATTTTCATAGTATAAAGTTTAAAGAGTTTATATTATATAGACGCAACTATTATTTAGTTGTTACAGTTTAGATACATGGAGGAGTGCTAATATTTTAGGAACCTTTCACTATTTTATAGGAATTGCTAGCCGTACTGTTTTGTAATTTTAAAATATATATACCGGTAGATAAATTATCTAAATTGAGTATAGTTGTTGTATTAAACGTTTTTTGCTCTTTGATTAATTGACCATTAATTGTATACACTTTGATACTTGTTTCTATAGCGTTAGGAAGTTCAATGGTAATATTTTCTTTTACAGGATTTGGATATATTTTTGCATTAATTACTTCATATGTATTTAATCCGAGTACGCTTTCGTCAATAATACTAACTTTAAAATCATCAAAATAGAATCCGTCATTAGTAACGCCACTATCGGTTACTAATTGAAATCTAATTTTAATTGTTTGGCCTAAATAATCACTTAAATCGATTTGCTCATTTATCCACTCGTTTTGATGTCCATCATAAGCAGGTTGATTAATTATTCCTTGATTTTCAACACCTATTTTTGTATATTTTCCACATTGAGGTTGCCACGAGGCACCATTGTCATTAGAAATTTCAAACTGAACATAATCATAACCAGTTTCGATATCCCATTTTGCATAAAATGAAATAGATGCTAACCCAGCTGATGTTAAATCTATAATATCATTCAACACTATACTACTATTTTGATTATTATTGTAATCTCCAGAAGGAGAGTCAGTAATTGAACTTGACGCTGAAAAGAAATCATTGCTAGTAGTATTCCATTGAGTAGAAGTACTCCAATTCTGCAGATTGTCTCCATTATCAGTAAGAATATCTTGAGGAGAGCCAAATATTTTCGAAATATTTTTTTCTGTTATAAATAACCCATTATCAATCAGTAATTTATACTCTATGGGGTCCCCAATATTAATAGAGGTATCTAGGGTATAACTTATATTACCCGATTTTTCTTCAAAGAGATTTAAATTAGTATGCTGATTTGAATTACCCAGTGTGATATTTGATGATATTGGCAACATTGAAACAGTAAAATTTGCTGAACCTCCTATACCAAGACGTTTCAAAGAATAATTTAAATTACCCGAAAGTGTATTTAAATAATTGTTTTGTGTGTCTGCTATTGAAGCAAAATTATTTGTTAAGTGTGCTGCCGTTATATTTAAGTACATCATACTATTACAAATCGGAATTATATCATTTTGATCTGGCCAAAAGCTACTTCCAATTTCAGGAGTCATTGAAAAAATTTTAGAATGAGAAGTTGTTTCTCCATACATAAAATCATCTGCTTCTCCGGAGGCTAAATATAATTCAGCAGAAAGAATATTATCAAAATTATTTTGCGATACCATTTCGCTAGAAATTCCAATAAAAGTATTATTATCTACAGTTTGAGTATTGTCATAGCTAAAGGGATAAAGTAATAAATTACCATAAGTATGATTGTTAAGTGCCAATACAAAATCATGCTGCTCAACGAACCATTTCATAGCTTTATTTTCAATTTCAGAAAAAGGTCCGGTTCCTGCATAATTATCCGCAGAAGAACTATTAGAAGTTCCACTTGTATTCCATACGCTGTTCCCGTTAGTGTCTATATAATCATAATTTCTATTATTATCAACACCGAATGTTCCGTTGCCATTGTTAAATCTGTTTTTTCGCCAAAACCCTCCGCCATTCGGATTCGTAGTTTCATTATACATATATCCGTCAGGGTTCACAACAGGAATACAATAAAGTTGGGTATTGTCTACGATTGCCTTTACTTCATTGTCAGTAGCATAATTCTCTAATAAATACCACATATAAAAAATGAGTTGTTGCATAGAAGCAGGCTCTCTAGCGTGATGTAAGGCATTATAAAGGATTTTTGGTTCAGACTCATCTGTATCAGGATTGTCTGATATTTTCACCCATTGCAACGTACTATTATTTGCAGTAATAAAGCTTCCGATATTAGCTCTAGAAGTAATTAAATTAGGGTACATTGTATGCATATCATCAAGCTCTTGCATGACTTGGGTATGTGTCAAAAACCCACCCATCGATCCTAAATTAAAATTAGTTGGAGTGTTGTAGTCATGAATAGTATTGTTACAGGGTTCAGCATTTTTTTGCGCTGTTTTCTGTTGGTTTTTATTTCTATCAAGAATGTATTTTTCCATATCTTCAATTAACACGTCAACTTTAAATCCTAATTTTTTGGCTGTATTGATTTCTGAGGTAGAGAATACCGATTCAATATATGTTTTTGATTTAGTAACTCCATGATCAACGATTACTCCATTTTTTGATAAAAGTTGGAGATCATTGATAGTATTGAAATGAATTTTGGCTTTTGAAAATTGCTTGTTATTACCGTTATTCGTTTGAGCGTAATTTACATTCCACAATAACAAAATTGAAATACCAAATAATAATTTTTTAACTAGTTGCATATTTTCCAAAGATATAAATTCTTGTGCAATGATATGAATGCACGCAATGATTTATCCTTTTTGCAATTTTCTTTTAACAAGCTCTAATTTATTGTACTTCAAAAATTCTTAAAAGGTCAAAATAAAACTTGTTACCTTGTTTGGAATGGAATACACTTTAATAGTGCCGCCATGTAATCGTAGAATTTGTTTAGATAAACTTAAGCCGATACCTGTACCGGTATTTTTTGTAGTAAAAAAAGGAACAAAAATTTCATCTATGAGTTCTGGAGATATTCCCGGTCCATTGTCTGACACTTTGATAAAATATTTCTCATTGGTATCAACTCCAGCAGTGATCTTTAAAATTCCTTCTTTTTGGTTTTCCATTGATTGAAGCGCATTTTTACCTAAATTAACCAATACTTGAGTAATTTGTTTTTTATCAATAAATAATTCTAAATTATCAGGAAAAACTTCGCTATTAATATTTACACCATTTGCATTTTGGTTTATCAAGACCAATACATTATCTAATAAGGTTTGGGCGAGAACAATTTCTTTGTCTGGCTCTGGTAAACTTAATAATGTGCGGTATGATCTCACAAAACTCATTAAATTATCACCTTGTTCGCTAATTACTTCTAACCCTTTTGCCGTGTTTTCAATATGTTTTTCATCAAATTCATCAATAGAGATTAGTTTGTTTTCAGTTTTGTAGTATTTTAAGATAGATTCAGAAATAGAAGTCATGGGTGTTATGGTATTCATTATTTCGTGAGTTAAAACACGGATAAGCTTAATCCATGAATCTGTTTCTTTCTCATCTAATTCTCTATAAATATCCTGCACGACTACCAGCAAGAGATTTTCCTTGTTTACATTAAGGGCAGTCGATTTTATAGCCAACTGAGTTTTTTCTCTTTCATTGGTCAATTGAAAAAGTTTTTGATCAAAAGGTTTTAAACCATCAAATAATCCGTACAATTTTTCATCAACTTGCTCTAATTGTTTGATATGGTTTAACGGACTGTAATTCAATAATTTTTCAATCGTAGGATTAGAATAAATGATATGACCTTTTTCATTAAAAGTGAGAATACCAATATTTGCTTGCTTTAATATTTCCTGAAAGAACTGTTCTTGGGCTTGTTTTTTAAAATGTACCTCCTGTATCAACCCATTCACTCTATTTAAGCTTTGATTAAGACTTTTAAATGATTTTATAAGATCTTTTTCAGGAAAGTGAAGTGTGAAATCTTCATTTTTAATGGCATCAAAAAAATAGGCAATTTTTCTATTGGTATGGTTTATAAAATGAATTAGTTGCTGTACTTGCAATACTAGGATTATCAATAGTATAAAACTTATTAAATAGTAATTTTTTTCAAATAAAAATGCCAGACCAATAGCGGATATTGTAATGAATGTAACTCGAAAGATAACATGTAGATAAAAATTTCTGCTCGCCATTAGTGGTTCATTTTTTTAATTTTATTATAAAGGGTTTGCCTTGAAATTCCCAACTGGTTTGCAGCCGCACTGTAATTTCCATCATTTTTATCTAATGCACTGTTAATCATCAACTGTTCCATTTCATCTAAAGTATTTGGTCCAGATTCAATCGATGTAGCAGTTTTATTAGTCAATAGAAAATCGTGAGGTTTTAACACATTGCCCTCGCATAATATCACAGCCCTTTCCATAGTATGTTGAAGTTCTCTCACGTTTCCAGGCCAACGATAGGACATTAATTTTTCTTGTGCAGTGGTATTGATCCTCACCTGTGGTTTTCCATATTTAGATGAGAATTTTTTCAAGTAAAAATCGGCTAACAACAATATATCTTTTTCTCGATCTCGTAATGGTGGAACTTCTATATGAATCGTATTTATTCTGTATAATAGATCCTCACGAAAAATACCATCTGTTACCATTTGGTTGAGATTACAGTTGGTGGCACAGATAAGACGAATATCTACTTTAATGGGTTTATTAGAACCTACTCTCACAATAATCCTATTCTGTATAGCGGATAACAATTTTGCCTGAGTTTGTAAAGACAGATTGCCGATTTCATCTAAAAACAATGTACCTCCATTTGCAGCTTCAAACTTTCCTGCTCTGTCTTCTTTTGCATCTGTAAATGCACCTTTAGTATGTCCGAAAAGCTCACTTTCAAATAAGGTTTCTGAGATAGAGCCCATATCAACAGAGATAAATACTTCCTCTTTACGTGTAGAAATACGATGCAGTTCACGAGCTATTAACTCTTTACCAGTACCATTTTCACCTGTAATCAAAACATTGATATCCGTTTTGGCTACTTTTCGGGTAAGGTTCAGTGCTGAAGTCAATGCTTTAGAATTGCCAATGATGTAATTATGATCTTGATTGATAACTTGTTTTAAATTACTTTCATTCTTTTTTAATTGATGAATTTCTTTTTGAGATTTACGTAATAAATAAGCAGATTTAACCGTAGCTAAAAGCTTGTCGTTATTCCACGGTTTTAATATGAAATCTGAAGCTCCTTCTTTTAATGCTTCTACGGCCAAGTCAATGGCACCGTAAGCAGTCATCATAATGATAGAAGTGTTTGGAGCTCTCTTTTTGATTTCTTTTAACCAAAACAAGCCTTCATTGCCGGTATTTACACCTGCAGAAAAGTTCATATCTAACAAAACAATATCAAAATCGATCAAATTTTTAAGAGATGATATTTGATTCGGATTGAATAAAGTAGTCACATTTTTGTATTCAAATTGTAACAAAATTTCTAAAGCACTTAATACGCTTTTGTTATCATCAACAATCAAAATTTTTCCATCAGTCATAAACAAACTATTTATTTAAAAAATAAATATACAGATAAAGGCTTAATATTAGTAATAAGGTGTCCAATATTTTGACAATATTTGTATAAATATTTTACAGTCTATAATTTTTAAATATTTAAAATTTAACATAATCAACTGATATGTAAGTATTTGTATTTATGGCACAACATTAGAATGTAGTTTGGCATACTATTCATAGAAAATTAAGAAAGTTCTCATAAAAATAGAATTTTACAAAAACATGAAAATCAATACTCGAATCATATTACTATTACTTCTAATAATTTCAGAATCCATGTTTTCACAAGAAACATGGTCTTTAGATGATTGTGTTGCGTATGCAGTTGAACACAATTTAGAATTAAATAATTTGAAATATAATACTGATGCTAATAAAGAAACATATAGACAATCTATTCGGAATTTACTGCCAGGTGTTATAGCATCATCAGATTATAATATCCGTTATGGTCGTTCAATTGATCCTAATAACAATGATATTGTTAATAGCGATTTTTTCTCTAATAACTATACTGTTAGTTCTTCGGTTGATCTTTTTCAAGGGTTTCAAAAAATAAACACAATAAAAGCATCAAAGTTATTATACAAGGCATCTCAGCAAGATGTGTTACACCAAAAGTATTTATTAGCCTTTAGGGTAATGTCTGCCTTTTATGACATTCGTTTTTATGAAGGGTTATTAGACATTTCTGAAGAACAATATGAAATCTCACAAACTAATTATAACTTAGTAAAAAAGAAAATTGATTTAGGCTTATTGGCCGGTTCAGATTTATATGAGGCAGAATCTGTATTACTAGCAGATAAATTAGCGGTTACTCAAAATGAAAATAGTTTAGAAACCGCTCAACTAATGTTGATGCAACAAATGAATCTAAAAGGAACTTCTACTATTTTGCTCAATAATTCATTAGATAAAATTGTAGAAGCCGAAAAGGATGCCCTGATTATAGATCAAGATTCTATTTTTAATAAGGCAAAAGATTTTATTCCCTTGATAAAATCAGAAGAGATGAAGACTAAAGCAGCTAAAAAAGATGTGGCTGTGGCGAGAGGAAATTTATATCCTTCATTATCATTATTTGCCGCATATGGCACTGGGTATTATGAAACTTTTGTAAACGACGCAGGTACTATTATTCCTTTCAATAATCAAATAAAAGATAATGCTTCACAATATGTTGGAGTTTCATTGAGTATTCCCATTTTTAATCGTTGGTCTGGACGCTCAAATGTCAAGCAAAAAAAAATCGAATTACAAAAAGCGAATAATAATTTAGATATCCAAAAGCAAGAGTTATACAAATTAATTCAAGAATTGGTTCAAGGTCAAAAGGCGATGGGAAAGGAGTCTGAGCAAAGCACTCAAAAAATGAAAGCTCAAGAATTAACTTTTGCAATTGCACAAAAAAAATATGAAAAAGGAATGATAAGTGGCCTTGAATTGTATCAGGCCAAAAACTTATATACCCAATCACAGAATGAAAATTTACAGGTAAGATTACGTTTAAAAGTGAACAAAAGTACCCTTGACTTCTATAATGGATTACCTGTTTTTAACAGCATAAGAAACAATTAATATGGACATACAACTTGAAAAGAAAAAAGGACTAAGACCAAAACATTTTGGTTATATAGCTTTAGGATTATTATTGCTTTTTGTAGGATGGAAAATGATATTTGGAACTTCTATAGCTACATTTAGAACAGAAAAAGATAAGCTATCTATTACCGAAGTAACACAAGGAAAGTTTGATGATTATATTACAATTAATGGTGCTGTAGCTCCAATATCTACTATTTATATGGATGCCTATGAAGGAGGAAGAGTAAGTGAAAAATTGATCGAAGAAGGAGCAATGCTAAAAAAGGGTGATATCATTTTGAAGCTTGAAAATATGAATTTATATGAACAAATTTTAGCAAGTGAAAGTAACTTGGCCTTAAAACAGAATGATTTACGTTCAACAAAATTAACATTTGATTCTCGACAAGTTGATGGTAGAAAGTCTTTAGCAAATGCTGAATATGAACTACAACGAAAAAAGAGAAATTTTGAACAAAATAAAGAATTGTATAGTGAAGAACTGATATCAAAAGAGAATTATTTAATATCAAAAGAAGATTATGAGCTTTCTAAAAAACAATATGAGATTATTAAATTACAAACTGAGCATGATGCAAAACTTCGCAATACCTCTTTAACAGGATTAGATACTGATTTGTTGAGGATGAAAAAAACACTGACCATGGTTTATGAGCGATTAGACCATTTAAATGTAAGAGCACCTGCTGATGGGCAACTAGGTTTTTTAGATGCTGAAATAGGACAAAGTATAGGAAAAGGAGAACGCATTGGTCAAATAAATGTATTAACCGACTATAAAATTGAAGCTACAATTGATGAACATTATATTGATCGTATAAAACGAGATTTGATTGCTGTATTAGAACGTAATGGAAAAGAATATCCTTTGCGTTTACGAAAAGTATATCCTGAGGTTCGTAATGGAAAATTTAAAGTCGATTTAGTGTTTACTGCAGAAAAACCTGAAACAATACGTACAGGTCAGAGTTATAATATAAAATTGCAATTAGGGGCTTCAAGTGATGCGCTTCTATTATCAAAGGGAAGCTTCTTTCAAAGTACAGGTGGGCAATGGATTCTAGTAGTAAATACTGAAGGCGATGAGGCACTAAAAAGAGCAATAAGAATTGGAAAACAAAATTCAAGATATTATGAGGTGTTAGAAGGCCTTTCGGCTGGAGAAAAAGTAATCACTTCAAGTTATGATAGCTTCGGAGATGCCGAACGTATTGTGCTGAAATAATTATGTTCTTGCTCCACTCCTTGGATAAAGATGTTTATTTTAATGCAATCCTCAAGAGTAATAAAAATAGAATAAAAAAATAAAGACTGATATAATGATAAAAATCCAAAATTTAAAAAAGAGTTTTAAAACTGAAGAAGTAGAAACATTGGCCTTAAATAAGGTTAATCTGAATGTAGCAGAAGGCGAATTTGTTGCGATCATGGGACCTTCGGGTTGTGGTAAGTCAACTTTGCTGAACATTATAGGTATGTTGGATAATCCAACAGAAGGTAGTTACCAATTTAGTGGTCATGAAGTTGGAGGGTTAAAAGAAAGACAACGCACACAATTACGAAAAGGCAATTTAGGTTTTGTATTTCAAAGTTTTAATTTGATAGATGAATTGACGGTTTATGAAAATGTTGAATTACCTCTTATTTATTTAAAAATGAATAAAAGTGAACGTAAGGCAAAAGTGAAAGCTGTATTAGAACGTATGAAAATAGCACATAGAGAAAAGCATTTTCCACAACAATTATCTGGTGGTCAACAACAAAGGGTTGCAATTTCAAGAGCGGTGGTGACAAAACCTAAATTGATTTTAGCAGATGAGCCTACAGGAAATTTAGATTCAAAAAACGGAATTGAAGTAATGAATTTATTAACTGAATTGAATCAAGAAGGAACTACAATTGTTATGGTAACGCACTCTGATAGAGATTCACATTATGCACATAGAATTATTAACTTATTTGATGGACAAGTGGTAACCGAAAGTCAAAACAAACCTTTTGCTGCAACTATATAAAAAATACTGTCATGAAAATACGCTTCTTCTTACTACTGTTATTATTTCTTTTTAACGTTGACTGCATTCAAGGACAATCTGATGACATTACTATAAACCATTTTGATAAGGTTATAATTAGCCCACATATCCAAGTGACTTTTATTGAAGGGAACGAAGAATCTGTTTCCATTGAAGATATTATAATATCTAAGGACAAACTAAATATAGAAGTTAATGGTGAAGTTCTTAGAATATACTTAGATGCCGCTAAGGAGATGACAAAGAATGAGAAAACATTCGAAAATGGACAAAAAAGAAAGCGTTCCATTTATCAAGGAACTATCGCTAAAGTAATCGTTACTTACAAAAACTTAAAAGAACTTTCATTACGTGGAGAGGAAACAATTGTATGTGAAAGTCCTTTAAAAATGGAAAAATTTCGATTGAAAATTTATGGAGAATCTCAAGTAATTATTAACGAAGTAGATTTAGAATCACTGCAAACTACTATTTACGGAGAAAGTTTTTTAGAAATCAAAAAGGGTACTATAGATAGACAAAAGATAACTGCATATGGCGAGACCAAAGTAAATACATTGATGGTAAATAATATATCTACTAAAATTACGGCATATGGTGAAGGCAGTTATAGAGTGAATGTTTCAGAAAACTTAAAAGTATCTGCTTATGGTACAGCCACTATTGCATATACAGGAACTCCAAATGTGAATAAAGGAATTATTATAGGAGAAGCTACCATTCAAAAAATACAATAAATCATGTTAAAAAATTATTTTAAAATAGCGTGGAGAAGTCTTATTAAAAATAAGGCATACTCAAGTATTAATATAGGTGGATTGGCAATAGGAATTGCTGCATGCTTATTAATTTTGCAATATGTTGCTTTTGAAACGAGTTATGAAGATTTTCATGTTAAAAAAGATAACATTTATAGGGTAAAACAAGACCGCTATAATAACGGAGTATTAACCACTGAATGGGCCGCTGGAGCTTTTGCTGCCGGAAATAAATTTAAGGAAGCAATTCCCGAAATAGAAGACTACGTTAAAGTCGTTGGAACTCGTGATGTGATTGTTGATAAAGGAGGTGAGACCTTAAAAATTGAAGATGTCTTTTATACTAGTGAATCCTTTTTTGAGATTTTTTCTTATCCTTTATTGTCAGGAGACAAAACAACAATTTTTAATGAACCACGTACCGTTGCGCTCTCTGAATCAACAGCCCTTAAAATTTTTGGTTCAATTGATATTATTGGAAAATCTATAAAGTTAAATAGTAATAGCGAATATCGAATAACAGGTGTTTTTAAGGATTTTCCAATCAATACTCAGCTACAGCCAAATATTTTATTATCATACATTACTTTTAGAGAAATGATACTTGCTGAAAATGACCAAGACCCTGAAGCAGATTCAGAGACTTGGTGGTTTTCAGATGGTTGTTTAACTTATTTAAAACTAAAAGAAGGGACCGATCCTTCAATCATTGAATCTAAATTTGTTCCAATTGTTGAAGAATTAGCAGGTGAAGAATTAAAAAACTCTAATTCAGCAGCCGTTTACACATTACAACCACTAGCTGATATTCACCTTTATTCTAATTTTATGATGGAGCCAGGACCAAATGGAGATGGTAAAACGGTATACCTTCTTTTAGGTATTGCATTCTTTATTATTATCATCGCTTGGGTAAACTATATCAATTTGGCCACTGCACGTGCTATTGGGCGTGCTAAAGAAGTGGGCATTCGAAAAGCTGTAGGTTCACAACGCAAACAACTCATTATTCAGTTCTTTTTTGAATCTGCTCTTTTTAATGGGTTGGCATTGATATTGGCATTAACTATAATGGCAGCTGTTATTCCGACGTTTAATCAATTATCAGGTCAACAAATATCATATACTCTATTTACCAAAGCTAGTTTCTGGTTCGGACTTACCACATTGTTTATAACCGGGGTTTTTCTATCTGGATCTTATCCTGCAATTGTACTTTCTAGGTTTAAGCCTGTTGAGGTATTAAAGGGAAAAATGGTCAGTACAAAACAAGGTGCGTTATTGCGGAAATCATTGGTGGTTTTTCAATTTGCAGCATCCTTATTTTTATTGATAGGAACGCTTACTGTTCACCAACAAATTCAATTTATGAGAAATCAATCATTAGGACTTAACATAGATAAAACTTTGGTTGTAGTACCACCCGTTGTAACCGATTCTACATATTTAAGCCAAATGACTGCTTTTAAAGAATCTTTATTGAAATATCCATCTATAAAAAATGTTTCAGCGGCAACCACAATTCCGGGTCAACCGATAGGATGGAATGCAGGCGGCATCAAATTGGTAAGTCAAGACGAAGCTATGGGTAAGCAATATCGTGTTATTGGTGTTGATTATGATTATATAGATCAATTTGATTTAAAAATTATTGCTGGACGTCCCTTTTCAGAAGATTTTAAAACCGATATCGAAGGAGTAGTTTTTAATAAAGTAGGGATTGCACAATTAGGCTTCAACAAGCCAGAAGAAGCTATCGGAGAGCGGATAGATTTCTGGGGTCGGCAATATACGATTGTCGGTGTGTCAGAAAATTTTCATCAAGAATCGTTACGAAAAGCTTATGAACCGTTGGTTATTCGATTGATACCAGATGTACGAGGATATTTTTCCATAAAAACGAACTCTGGAGATATTGCTCAGACCATTCAGGAAGTACGTACAGAATACGGTAAGTTTTTCCCGGGTAATACTTACGAATACTTTTTTTTGGATGAACATTTTAACAAACAGTATAAAGTAGACCAAAGATTTGGAAAAGTATTTGGACTTTTTACTGGCTTGGCAATATTGGTAGCCTGTTTAGGACTTTTTGGATTGGCATCCTTTACTACATTACAACGTACTAAAGAAATAGGAATTCGAAAAGTACTTGGTGCATCCGTATTGGGTATATTGAAATTATTATATAAAGAATTCGCGTTGTTATTGTTGCTGGCATTTTTGATTTCAATTCCGATAGCTTGGTTTACAACAAGAAATTGGTTAGAAGGGTATGCTTTTCATATAGATATACATTGGACATTTTTTACATTTCCTTTTATTGCAATTGTTTTGATAGCATTGATTACGGTAAGTTTTCAAACAATTAAGGCATCATTGAATAACCCTGTAAAAAGTTTAAGAACAGAATAAAAAATATAATTATGATAAAAAATCATTTTAAATTAGCTCTAAGGAATTTGTGGAAAAACAGATTGCTTTCTATACTTAATCTCACTGGTCTTAGTATTGGTATCGGAAGCGTATTGACTTTGATTTTTTCGGTATATGCTTATTATACTGCGGATGCGAATATCCAAGACCAAGAAAATATTTTCTACTTCAAGACGATAACCTCAGGCGGTGACAGTTACATGGAAAACCCATACCCCCTAATGGATAAAATCATAGAGACTTCACCTCAGGCCATAGCAGGGACTCATATGCACGGTTGGGGTAATATGTGGTTGGAGCAGGGAGAAAAAGAAATGCAAGAGCAAACCAATTATGTAGACCCTGAATTTTTTGAAGTGTTTTCGTTGCCATTGAAATATGGGGATTCCAAGACAGCTTTAGAAAAGAAGTATTCGATTATACTGACCGATAGAGTTAGTCAAAAAATCTTTGGTGAAAAGAATCCCGTTGGTGAAACGCTTATAGGGGCGGACTCTTTAAATCTTACGGTAACAGGTGTTTTTGAACCGATTAGCCCATATTCTTCCTTTCGGTTAGGGGTAGTTTTGCCTAATGATATTTTGAAAGACAACCCTAATTTTCTGTCTCAAACAAATTGGTCCAATAGTTTTTCGCCAAGCTTTATAAAAGTGATGCAGGGTACTGATATTGAACAGTTGGAAAATCATGTCAATCAACTGGTGCAGAAAAATTATGCTGACCCAACAATAATAGCGGAGTTAGTGGCCAAACGCTATTCCGAAATGAGAATGGATGCTATACCCGTGGTCAAAACTATTATTAATGGTAGCATGGCTGCATCTTTTTTTGTGTTACTCATCGTATTGGTCAATTTACTCAATTTGAATACGTCTACCATGTTCCGTCGAACGAAAGGCATTGCGGTGCGCAAGATATTAGGTGGAAGTAAAAAGAGTGTAATTACTCAATTTTGCATTGAGAATGGCATTTTGGTCTTTATTTCAATTTTCATTTCTGGAGGGCTTTTCCTAGGGTTATTGCTACCCACGATGAACGATATTTTTGGGGCTGACTTTGGCAAAATTTCCTTTAGTTTAGAAAACGATTATCCTGTGATTCTCGGAGCCATAACATTGGGTTTCCTAGTAACCTTGGTGGTCGGAATCCTTCCTGCATTGCGCTTTATTTCGGTTCCGATTTTAACAGGAATAAAAGGAAAGATAGAAGGTGTAAAAAGTAATTTCTTGCTTCGAAATGCCTTTATCACTGTACAATTTGCCATAGCGATTCTTTTTATCTGCGTTGCTATCATTTTAAATAGTCAAATAGGGTTTATGAAAAATGCCGATGTAGGTTTTGAACGGGAAAATGTCATTGTAGGCAACATCGATTTGGAATATAAAAATTTTGAAGCAGCCAGTTCTAATTTTGAAGTGCTATTAGCTGAATTGAAAGCGAATCCCTATGTCAATAGCGTTTCGACCAGTGAGTCTATTCCGTCAGATTATTATTTTAACTATACCACTTATCATGATGCAAATACCGGTCGAGACGTGCGTACACGCGGTTCTCATACAGATGAAGGATATCTAAAAACACTAAAAGTTCCTATTGTCTCTGGAAGGGATTTTGATAGACTGCTTGACCGTTCGGAAGACAATCCGGTCATCATTAACCGAAGTGCGATGGAAGCTTTCGGGTGGACTTCCATTGAAGGAAAACGCTTGAAATTCAAAAATCATAATTCTGAAGGTTATCCAATAGTAGGCGTTATGGAAGACTTTCATTATCAAGACCTTCAGAATGCTGTGGAGCCCTTGGTGCATTTTTATAGAGATAAAAAAGACTTGGGTGCCCATCGATATCTATCAGTGCGTGTGACAAAAGGGCAAGAAAAAGACATACAAACTATGATTGCTTCCGCTTTTAGTAAAATAGATTCGCGCAGAAATTACGAACAAACCTATTTAAGTGAAAAAGTAAGTGGCCAGTACCGCTTGATCGAGGGAATGTTGAAAACAGTAAACGTCGTGGCATTGTTGACCATCTTTATATCCTGTTTAGGAATGTTTGGATTGATCTCCTTTATGGCTAAAAGACGGGTAAAAGAAATAGGTGTCCGTAAAGTTTTGGGTGCCGGTGTACTTAAAATAATAGTATTGCTGTCAAAGGATTATATTGTTCTGGTATTAATAGCTGCAATTGTCGCTTTCCCGATAGCTTGGTATGTCATGAATGCTTGGTTGGCAGATTTTGCCTATAGTGTAGCTATTCAATGGTGGATGTTTGTTTTAAGTGGGCTAATCGCATTATTTATAACAGCTTTTACAGTAGGCATTCAAGCGATAAAATCTGCAAGGGTCAACCCTGTTAAAAGTTTACGAACTGAATAATAATAAAGACCTAAGAGGTTTTGAAAACCTGAGAGGTCTCAACAAACGAATATCATGTTTAAAAATCATTTAAAGATAGCTTGGCGAAGTTTAAAAAGACAACCTTTTTCTACTTTTCTAAACATCTTCGGACTTGCCATTGGAATGGCCGCAGGATTATTAATAGCCTTATATATCTACGATGAACTGAGTTATGACAAAATGTTTGCCGATGCCGACCGTATTTATCGTATTGATATGGATGTGAAATTTGGTGGTGCTGAATCGAAATCTGCAGAAACTTCATCGCCAATGGCAGCTGCCCTGCAAAACGATTTTTCTCAAATAGAAACAACTGTTCGATTTCGAACACAAGGGGGAATGCTAGTTAGAAAAAGTGGGACGGAAGAGAATACTAAAGAACTTTATACCACATTTGTCGATTCCACTTTCTTTAATATGTTTGGCATAAAGTTACTTGCAGGAGATGCAAAAACTGCATTAACACAGCCTAACACACTAGTGTTGACAAAAACGGCAGCAAAGAAACATTTTGGAGAGTCAAATGCTATTGGTCAAAGTTTGCTGTTAAACAATACAGATACCTATACGGTTACCGGAGTTATTGATGACCTTCCCAAAAATTCTTCATTGCGTAATTTTAGTGTTTTAATGGCAATGACTGGGTATGCCGATTCAAAAACAAACAATTGGGGAAGCAATAATTATTTTACATTCATAAAACTAATTACTACTGCAAACATTGGAGATCTCCAAACTCCCTTACAAGGGATGTTAGAAAAATATATGTTGCCTTGGGCACAAAAGTATTTTCCGGGTATGACCGCAGAATCGTTTGCAGCGTCAGGCAATTATATTAACTACCATACCATGCCATTGACTGATATTCATCTGTATTCTAATAAGGATACCGAGCTTAGTGTCAACAACAGTATTCAAAATGTGTATATTTTATCGTTTATTGCACTGTTCCTTATTGTATTAGCTTCGGTAAATTTTATGAATCTCTCTACTGCCCATTCCCTGAAAAGGGCAAAAGAAGTTGGAATTCGTAAAACCTTAGGATCTAATAAATTAGAATTAGTACGACAATTCTTAACCGAATCGGGGCTAATTTCGTTAATTTCGCTCTTATTGGCCATTTTAATTGCTGTAGTAGCGTTGCCATATTTTAATGATTTATCTGGAAAGCCGCTTTCCATTCCTTTTATAAATCCGATTTTTTGGATTATTTTATTCTCAGCAACCATACTATTGGGTCTTTTCTCTGGAAGTTACCCCGCTTTCTTTATGTCGCGATTTATGCCTGCTAGTGTACTCAAAGGAAGTGGACAAAGTAATGTGGGGGGCACTAGCATCCGAAATGCCTTAGTCGTTTTCCAATTCGCTATTTCTGTCTTTCTAATAATTAGCACGTTGGTTGTTTTTCAACAATTGAATTTCATTCAAAGTAAAGATCTTGGTTTTACCAAAGATCAAATCCTTCTCATCAATGATACCTACTCCGCAGGAAATCAAATAAATGCTTTTAAAGAAGAAGTGCAACAATTGGGACAAGTAAAAAGTGCAACCTTAACCGGATTTTATCCCACTCCTTCCTGGCGCAATAGCAGCTCTTTTTTTAAGGAGGGCGCAAGAGAACAAGAAAAAGCCATTCAAATGCAGAATTGGTATGTTGACCAAGATTATATTTCAACCTTAAATATGAAATTAATTGCAGGGCGTAATTTTGACAAACAATTTACTGCCGATTCTACAACGGTTATCATAAACGAGGCTACTTTGTCTGTTTTGAATATGCAACCAAATGAAGCTTTAGGAGTACGAATTTCACAGGACATAGACTTAGAAAAACCGGTTTTTTATACCATCATTGGTGTGGTTAAAAATTTTAATTATGAATCGTTACGAGAAAATATTGGCGCATTAGGATTATTCCTTGGCAAATCGACCGACCGATTGGCAGTAAAATTAAAGGCAGGTGATTTTTCAAATACCGTTGCAAGTATTGAAGGGGTATGGCATAAAATGGCTCCTGGGCAGCCATTTAGTTATCAATTCATGGATGAATCCTTTAATTCAACTTATAAAGCAGAACAGCGTTTGGGTCGAATTTTTATGGTCTTTACAATACTTTCTATTCTAATTGCCTGCCTCGGATTATTTGGCTTAGCTGCTTTTAATGCACAAAAACGCACTAAGGAAATAGGGGTAAGAAAAGTATTGGGTGCCAGTGTTGTGCAGATTACTTATGGACTCACTACCGATTTTTTAAAACTAGTAAGTATTGCCATTTTGATTTCATTGCCTTTAGGTTGGTACATTATGGACAAATGGCTAGAAGATTTTTCATATCGAATTAATATTGGATGGTGGGTTCTGATGTTGGCAGCCCTTTTAGCTATTGGAATTGCAATATTAACGGTGAGTTATCAAGCTATTAAAGCAGCCCGTGCGAACCCAGTTAAAAGTTTACGAACTGAATAAAATCAATATCATGTTTAAAAATTATTTTAAAATAGCTTGGAGAAATCTCCTTAAAAACAAAACATATTCGGTTATAAATATAGGCGGACTTGCTTTGGGAATGTCTGTTACACTAATTATAGGATTATGGATAAAGGAAGAACTTTCCCATGACAATTATTTTAAAAACAAAGATAAAATTGCCCTCGTTTTCCAATCACAAACATTTAATGGAAAGACTGGAACGGGTCCGGCTATACCAAGACCATTGGAAATGGCTTTAAGAGAGGAGTATGCAGACAATTTTAAGCATCTGGTTATGTCCTCATGGAACAACGCACAGTACCTAAAGTATAAAGAAATTAGTATTTCTAGATCTGGAAAATTTATGCAAAGTGAAGCTCCTGAAATGTTTGATTTAAAAATAATAAAGGGAGAAAAAGATGGGTTACGCGAATTGAATTCCATTATGCTGTCAGAATCAGTTGCGGCTGCTTTATTTGGTAATGAAGATCCAATTGGTAAGGTCATTAAAGTAAATAGTCAATATGATATGATGGTGACCAGTGTTTATAAAGATATCCCGTTTAACACCTCTCTTTATGATACCCGTTTTATTATGCCTTGGAAAAAATACATAAGCACACATGAATGGGTGAAAAACGCAGTAGATAATTGGGGCAACAATTCCTTTCAGTTGTTTGTGGAAATTGCAGCCAACGCTAATATGAATGAAGTAACTGCAACCATTAAAGATGTAAAAAAAACGTTAAATGAAGATACGGCCAAATATAATCCGCAATTGTTTCTTTTTCCTATGAATGAATGGTATTTGCGTTCTAATTTTGAAAATGGAAAACAGACAGGAGGTCGTATAAAATATGTATGGTTATTTGGAATCATTGGTGGTTTTATATTACTATTGGCCTGTATCAATTTCATGAATCTAAGTACAGCGAGGTCCGAAAAAAGAGCTAAGGAGGTAGGTATTAGAAAATCAATAGGTTCTCAGAGAAGCCAGTTAATCAAACAGTTTTTAAGTGAGTCTTTTTTGGTAGTTGTCTTTGCCTATTGTATTGCTATTCTATTAGTAACTTTATCGTTGAATGGTTTTAATGAATTGGCTAAAAAGGAGATAGTATTCCCATTTGTAAATCCAATTTTTTGGCTTATTTCAATAGCATTTATTTCGTTTACCGCATTGTTGGCAGGAAGCTATCCCGCTCTTTATTTATCTTCTTTTAAACCTGTGGAAGTATTGAAAGGTACTTTTTTATCAGGCAAGTACTCGGGAACCCCAAGAAAAATTTTAGTAGTTGTTCAGTTTACGGTTTCTGTTGCATTTATCATTGGAACGGTCATAGTAATGCAGCAGATAAATTTTGCTAAAAACAGACCTGTTGGTTATGACAAGGAAGGATTGATTGAAGTACCCGTAATGAGTCAGGATTTCTCAGGTAAATTTGAATTAATACGAAAGGAGTTTTTAGGCTCTAACGCGATTGTAGAAATGTCTACTTCGAGTAGTCCTACTACTCAGGTATGGTCCAATCGTAGTGGGTATATCTGGGAAGGAAAGCCAGAAGGGTTTCAGGAAGATTTGGCCTGGACAGCGGTGTCTGCTGAATATGCGAAATCACTCAATTTGAAGATTGTTGCAGGAAGAGATTTTTCAAGAGAAATGGCTTCAGACTCTAATGCTGTGTTAATCAATCAAACAGCTGTAAAATATATGGGGCTTATTGACCCAATAGGTAAATTTTTGAAAGATGATGACGAGGAAGACCCTGAAGACCCATTAAAAATTATTGGAGTTGTTCAGGATATGATTGTACAATCACCCTATGAACCGGTTAAACAAGGTATTTATGTTTTTGATAAATATGACAATGCGAGTTACTATAACCTGAGATTGAACCCAAAATATAGTGCAAGCCAGAACCTGAAAACCATTGAAGGGATATTTAAGGAACATTTTCCAGGTATACCTTTTCAGTATAATTTTATTGATGAAGAATATGGCGTGAAGTTTGCCGCTGAAGAAAGAGTTGGTACACTTTCCGGAATTTTTACTGCTTTGGCCATATTGATAAGTTGTCTGGGACTTTTTGGACTTACCTCGTTTGTTGCCGAACGTAGAACGAAAGAAATTGGTGTTCGAAAAGTGTTAGGAGCTTCGGTATTCAATGTCTGGAATATGCTTTCGAGAGATTTTTTAAAGTTGGTTATCATCTCCTGTTTTATTGCCATCCCAATCGCATATTATGTTATGAATGGTTGGTTACAAGAATATCCCTACAGAATAATTCTTTCCTGGTGGGTTTTCGCATTGGCCACGTTAGGAGCCATGTTGATAACAATTTTAACCGTAAGCTTTCAAGCCATCAAAGCAGCAAGATCAAATCCGATAAAAAGTTTAAGAACAGAATAATCATAAAGACCTCACAGGTATTCGAAAACTTGTGAGGTCTCAAAAATATAAGACTATGTTCAATCTATATTTAAAAATTGCGATTCGTTATTTACGAAAGAATAAGCTGTATTCATTTATTAATATTTTCGGATTAGCTATTGGCATAGCATCCTTTATTTTAATAATGATCTATGTAAATTATGAACGCAGTTATGACAAGTTTGAAGGTTCTGAAAATGTTTATCGAGTATATATGGACTATACAGAAGATGGAGTCTTTGTTCCCGGAGATGCACAATCCTATAATTTAAGTGGGCCAACACTCAAAGAAAAGTTTCCCGAGATAAAAGAATTTACGAGGCTGTCACATATCACAAATGTCTCTTTTAGATATGGCAATACAATTATCCATAAAGAAAAAGGAGCTTTGGCTGAATCATCAATTTTTGATGTCTTGAAATATCCATTAGTTAAAGGAGATATAAATTCTGTTCTCAAAGAACCTTACACAATTTTATTAACAGAATCTCTAGCGAAAAAAATATTTGGAGATGAAAATCCTATTGGAAAATCTTTAGAAGTTATTTTTGGAGGTAATACATTTTTTACGGTCAACGGTGTGCTGAAAGACTTTCCCCAAAACACCCACATGAAGAATGATTTTTTAATGTCGTTCAATACCTTCTTGACTTGGGAAGGCTACCCAAGCAAAAAGGAATTCAACTGGAACAATAATGACTTGTTTACCTTTATTAAAATTGATGAAAATACTCGTGCCGATGTGTTGAAGAAAAAGATCATGGATTTTAAGACAGAGGCTCTACCCTTCGAAAGGCATAATATTGAATCTTTAGAGGACATCCATTTATACTCAGATAAACCCTATGAAGCAGAGACTAATGGTAGTGCAAGCCGAGTTCGATTTTTATTGGCGATTGCACTTATCATCATCATTCTATCTTGGTTGAACTATATCAATCTGTCCACCGCCAAATCATTGGAAAGGGCCAAAGAAACAGGGATCCGAAAAGTTGTTGGAGCCCAAAAACCACAGATTATTGGGCAATCACTATTAGAATCTTTGCTACTGAACCTTATTGCCATTGCAATAGCCACAGTTATCGTACTGATCGTATTGCCCGCATTCAACAATTATATTGGTAAAGATTTGACCTTGAGTCTATCCATAATAAAAAGACTTCTACCAGTTATAGGTTTTCTTGTATTTGGGACATTGCTTTCTGGAATTTACCCTGCCGTTGTTTTGAGTAATTATGTACCTGTCAAAGTTCTAAAAGGAAGAATTGGTACATCAAGTAGTGGTCTTACTATTAGAAAAGGGTTGATTATAGCTCAATTTTTGGCCACTATTGTTTTGTTGACAGGTACCATTATAGTGACCAAACAGATAAATTTTTTACAAGAACAACCAATTGGGCCTAACCTCGATCAGGTGTTGGCATTAAACGGAACAATGTTGAACAATTCTCCAGATTCTCTTTTGATTAAAGATTATCAAACATTGGAAAACGAACTGCAAAATTTACCTTTTGTTAAAACCACGACCTTATCACAGACTTACCCTGGTGGTGAGTACGATAATTTAGCTTCCAGTGTTGGCATTACATTTCCTAATGGAACAAGGGACGATACAAGAATTACTTATAATTATGCTGTTGGTCCGGATTATTTTGAGTTGATGAACATGGAATTCTTGGTTGGAGGTTCTTTTAGGGCAAATTCAGTAGGGCATAGTAACAATATAGTGATGAACGAGAAATTTGTAAAGCACATGGGCATTTCTAAAATGGAGGATGCTATAGATAAAACCGTGAAATTTTGGGGGCAGGATTGGATCATTGTGGGAGTAATAAAAGATTATCATCATTTCGGTTTAAAGACTAGTATTGAACCGATGCTCTTACGCCATGAATCTAACATCAACAACCTCTTAATAAAACTCGAACATAGTACATTGTCGACAACTGAATTAAACAAGATCATCTCACAAATTGAAACTAAATGGAATGACATTTTTCCGCAAAGTACTTTCAATTATACTTTTTTAGATAAAAAATTTGAAGCTCAATATAACGAAGATAAAAAATTTAGTACTGCATTCCAGATTTTTACGATCTTAGCTATACTTATAGCTTCTATGGGATTGTTTGGTTTAACATCTTATACTTGTATACAAAGAAAAAAAGAAATTGGGATTAGAAAAGTAAACGGAGCAACAATAGGTGAGGTGTTGTCACTTTTAAATAAAGATTTTGTAAAGTGGATTGGGATAGCTTTTATAATTGCTATACCGCTTGCTTGGTATGCAATGAATAAATGGTTAGAGGGGTTTGCTTATAAAACAACGTTAAGTTGGTGGATTTTTGCCTTAGCCGGATTAATGGCCCTAGTAATTGCATTGCTAACAGTGAGCTGGCAAAGTTTTAGGGCAGCTACGAATAATCCTGTTGAGGCGCTGAGGGATGAGTGATGAAATCTCGAACCCTCATGGATGGGTGCATTAAGGGATGAACAGAATAATTATATAATATTTAAATTAATTAGATTCCTGCCTTCGCAGGAAAGACATAAAGAAAACAAACACTATGCTATTACAACTAAACAATATTTTTAAATGGGTAAATTCTGGAGGACAACGAGTTTTTTTATTAAAAGACTTAAGTCTTAATGTAGAAGAAGGAGAATTTATTTCAGTTATGGGTCCTTCAGGTTCGGGTAAATCAACCTTGCTCAATATTATTGGTATGTTGGATAATTTTGATGAAGGTGAATATGATTTTCTTCACGAATCGGTTCATACACTTAAAGAAAAACATCGTGCTGCGCTATATAAACAATATATAGGCTTTGTGTTTCAGGCCTATCATTTAATTGATGAATTGACAGTATATGAAAATTTAGAAATGCCGTTATTATATAAAAAAATAAGTTCTTCAGAACGTAAAGCATTGGTAGCAGATATGTTAGATCGTTTTAATATTGTGGGCAAACAAAAACTTTTCCCTATGCAACTAAGCGGAGGACAACAACAACTGGTTGGTGTTGCCAGAGCATTGATAGGGAAGCCAAAATTAATACTTGCCGATGAACCAACAGGCAATCTAAACTCTAAACAGGGTGAAGAAATTATGGAAATCTTTAAACAATTGAATAATGACGGCGTAACGATAATCCAAGTTACACATTCAGAAAAAAATGCTGCCTATGGCTCTCGTATTATCAATTTATTAGATGGAAGAATGGAGAACGATTAATCAAAGGAATATAAGTTGTTTATGCATGAATAATTATGCTAACTATGTAAAATAGTTTTTACTGAATACTGCTTACTGAACACTGCTTACTGATTTCTGTTTTCTTCAATCCACTTTCTAGCGTTCACAAAAGCCTCTAACCAAGGAGATACCTCATCTTTTCTTCCTTGCGGATAATTGGCCCAATTCCATTGAAAAGTAGAACGTTCAATATGAGGCATGGTTACTAAATGGCGACCGGTTTTATCGCATAGCATGGCAGTATTATAATCAGAACCATTCGGATTTGCAGGATAACTGTTATAACCATACTTAGCAACAATATTATATTGATTTTCGTCAAGCGGAAGACTAAATTTTCCTTCTCCATGACTTATCCAAACACCTAAAGTACTTCCAGCAAGTGTAGATAACATCACCGAATTATTTTCAGGAATAGTTACACTTGTAAAAGCGCTTTCGTGTTTGTGAGAATCATTAAAGGTCATTTTTCCATGAATGTTGTGTTCGGGATTGATCACTTCTAACTCCATAAATAATTGACAACCATTGCAAATACCAACAGATAATGTATCATCTCTATCAAAGAATTTTTTTAGAGCATTTTTTGCCTTTTCATTATATAAGAATGCACCCGCCCATCCTTTAGCCGAACCTAACACATCTGAATTTGAGAATCCACCAACGGCGCCAATAAATTGGATATCTTCTAGGGTTTCGCGACCTGTAATAAGATCGGTCATATGAACATCTTTTACATCAAAACCAGCTAAATACATGGCATTTGCCATTTCACGTTCAGAGTTACTTCCTTTTTCTCTGATGATGGCTGCTTTGGGTTTGTCTTTGCGAGGAGTGAGCGACGTGGCAATCTTTCCATTAGGAGCAGATTGCTTCGTTTCTCTCGCAATGACAGGAAGTTCCCCGGTAAATTGTTTTGGAAATTTATATTGTAAAGGCTGATTTTTATAATTCTCAAAACGATCTTTAGCTAATTCATTAGCTGTTTGTTTTTGATCGAGTAAGTAAGAGGTCTTGTACCAAATATCACGTAAATCGGAAATAATTAGGTTTAAATGGTCAGTGTGGTTTTTAATGTTAAGTGTATTACGTTCTGTAATTTTTCCAATATTGAAAAACTTGATATTAGCATCTAATAAGTTTTTTTCAATAGAGCTATCACTTGCTTGAAAAACAATACCTGCATTTTCAGAAAATAACAGTTTAATAACATCTTTTTCTCCTAAAGAAGTCAAGTCTAAATTGGCACCAAGATTATTATCTGCAAAACATAATTCTAATAGCGTAGTTATCAATCCGCCAGAAGCAACATCATGACCTGCAACAATTTTACCATCTTTTATCAATTGTTGAATGGTATTGAATGTTCTTTTTACAAAAGTAGCATCCTTTATTGTTGGAGCATCATTTCCTACTTTACTTAAGGTTTGTGCAAAAGAACTTCCACCCAATTGATAAGCATCTTGTGATATGTTGATATAATAAATGTCTCCAGCATTTTTTTGATAAACAGGTTCAACCACATTGGTTATATCATCGCAATGAGCTGTAGCTGAGATGATCACTGTGCCTGGAGCAATCACATCTTCGGTAAGGTATTTTTGTTTCATAGACAAAGAATCCTTACCGGTAGGAACGTTGATTCCCAATTCAATGGAAAAATCAGAAACTGCTTTTACAGCTTTATATAAACGAGCATCTTCACCCTCGTTTTTACATGGCCACATCCAGTTAGCAGAGAGTGAAACACTTTGTAATCCATCCTGTAAAGGTGCCCAGATAATATTTGTTAAGGCTTCAGCAATACTGTTTTTACTTCCCGCTTCAGGGTTAATTAATCCGGAAATTGGCGAATGGCCAATAGAAGTCGCAATACCTTCTTTTCCTTTATAATCCAATGCCATAACACCACAGTTATTCAGTGGTAATTGTAAAGGGCCAGTACATTGCTGTTTCGCAACTTTACCACCAACACAACGGTCTACTTTATTGGTGAGCCAATCTTTACAAGCTACTGCTTCTAATTGTAAGACGTTGTCTAAATAGGCTTTAAAATTATCTGAATTATAATTTATATCACTATAACTTCTATCAATCGAAACATCGTTCATTATTGTTTTTGGAGAGCTACCAAACATATCTTCCAAGGCAAAATCCATAGGTTTATCACCTTTAGTTTTCGATTCAAATGTAAATTTATGGTTGTCTGTAACATTACCTACAGTATACATTGGTGAGCGCTCACGATCAGCGATACGTTGTAATGTTTCGATATGTTTTTCAGAGATAACCAAGCCCATTCGTTCTTGAGATTCATTACCAATAATTTCTTTAGCGGATAATGTAGGATCTCCAATAGGTAATTTATCTAAATCAATCAATCCACCGGTATCTTCTACCAATTCAGATAAGCAATTTAAATGACCACCTGCTCCATGATCATGAATTGAAACGATATAATTTTCTTCACTTTCTACCATTCCGCGAACAGCATTTGCTGCACGTTTTTGCATTTCGGGATTCGAACGTTGAACAGCATTGAGTTCTATGCCACTAGAAAATTCTCCCGTATCTGCTGATGAAACAGCAGCTCCACCCATTCCGATTCTGTAATTTTCTCCACCAAGGAGTACAATTTTGTCACCAGTTGTTGGAATATCTTTTAATGCTTGGTCGGCCTTTCCATATCCAATACCTCCCGCTTGCATAATTACCTTGTCGTATCCTAACTTTCTCGATGCTACTTCACTTGCACTTCGACTCCGCTCAGTGTGACTCAGCGTGGCATCATGCTCCTCATCATGTTCAAAAGTTAGAACAGAACCAGATATGAGTGGTTGCCCGAATTTGTTTCCAAAATCAGAAGCTCCATTTGAGGCCTTAATTAAAATATCAATGGGTGTTTGGTACAGCCATTTTCGTGCTGGCATGGTTTGTTCCCACTGATGATTATTTTTTTCTAAACGAGAATATGACGTCATATAAACTGCTGTTCCCGCTAAGGGTAATGAGCCTTTTCCACCAGCTAAACGATCACGAATTTCACCGCCAGAACCTGTTGCAGCACCATTAAAAGGTTCTACAGTTGTTGGAAAATTATGCGTTTCCGCTTTAAGCGAAATAACAGACTGAAAATCTTGTGTTTTATAAAAATCGGGTTTATCTGCACATTTTGGTGCGAATTGTTCTACCATTGGTCCTTTGATAAAGGCTACATTATCTTTATAGGCTGAAACAATAGTATTTGGATGTTCTGCGGATGTTTTCTTTATTAATTTGAAAAGTGAAGAAGGCATTTCTTTACCATCAATAATGAAGGTGCCGTTAAAAATTTTATGTCGACAGTGTTCGCTATTTACTTGCGAGAAACCAAAAACTTCAGAATCTGTTAGTTTTCTGTTTAGTTTTTTCGAGAGATTTTCTAAATAATTGACTTCTTCATCATTTAATGCCAACCCTTCTTGTTGATTATAAGCCGCTATATTATCAATCTCTAATATAGGTTCTGGTTCTATATCTACGGTAAAAATATCTTGATTTAAACTATCATATTTCTCAGAAATCATTGGATCAAAATCTGAAGAATCTTTAGAAACAGTTGTAAATTCTTCAATTCTAATAATACCTTCAATTCCCATGTTTTGAGTAATCTCAACGGCATTCGTACTCCAAGGTGTGATCATGGCCGCTCTAGGACCAATAAAAAAGGCGTCAAGTGACGCCGAGTTTATTCTAGATTGGTTGCCAAACAACCATGTTAATTTTAAAATACTTTCTGTAGATAGATCTTCTAATACCTGCTCATTACCAGAGCGAGTTTGTACAGCAAATACTTTGCTGCTTATGTTTCCAAAGAAGTGAATCATTATTTAAAGCTTATTTTGTTTTATTTTGAAAGTCCAAAGTTACTTTTTTTCATGATTATATAACTCTAAAATAGGATCTTAATTCTAGAGTTATTCACTAAATAATTCACAATTTATTTTAGTGAGTTTATTATGAATTAATTCTATATATTTATAGAATAAATTAAAACAAAATGCTGACTAAAAAGAGATACTCTTTAAAAAATATGATATCATGGACGCGTTGGGAAACTCTGGTGTTTCTTGCATTTGCCCTAGTCATAGCTATATTATATGATATTTTTGATTTTACTTTTTTACATTTACCATGGACGCCAATTGCATTAATAGGTACGGCTGTTGCTTTTGTTGTAGGATTTCAAAATAATTCTGCTTACGGACGAATTTGGGAAGCACGAAAGATTTGGGGAGGGATTGTCAATTCTTCACGAACCTGGGGAATGAAAACGGCCGTAATGATCACTAATGAATATGCTACTAAACCAATGCATAAAGATGAGTTGAAAGAACATAAACGTGTATTGGTATATCGACATATTGCATGGTTAACATCCTTACGACATGCAATGCGACAACCAAGACCGTGGGAGGTAATTGAAGAAGAACATACAAATAGAGAATGGTTAAAACTAATTCATATTCCTGAAAAAATATTTTCTTTAGAAGATGATCTATTTAATTATTTATCACCAGAGGAATGTAGATATGTATTAAGTAAAAACAATAAACAAGCTGCAGTTTTGTATTTACAATCTAAACATATTTACGAATTAAAAGAACAGGGTGTTATTTGGGAATTCTCCTTTTTAGAATTAGAGAACTTGTTAGAAGAGTTTTTTACTTTACAAGGAAAGTCTGAGCGGATCAAAAATTTCCCATATCCTAGACAATATGCAACTTTGTCACATTTTTATGTAATAATATTTTTAGTACTATTACCTTTTGGTTTGATTCCAGAGTTTGCAAACATTGGAAGCAAATTAATGGGAGAATTTCCAGCACTGGCACCTTATTTTGTTTGGTTAGGGATTCCATTTTGTAGTATTGTTTCTTGGGTATTTTATACAATGGAACGAATAGGTAGAGTTGGAGAGAATCCATTTGAGGGATCGCCAAATGATGTGCCTATTTCTACAATTTCAAGAGGAATAGAAATAGATTTACTACAAATGTTAGATGAAGATAAAAAAAGTATTCCAAAACAATTTCCGGAAGAGTACAATGTACAGATGTAAATGGTAAAAATTACTACAGATGATATTTTAGAACGATTAATGAAGAAGTAATAAATGCTATATTACTAATAGTTTAAAAAGCAATTTACAACTCCTTAATTTTTAATGGCCGCAAACCCTACTGGCTTGTCTTTATAATATATTTTTCCGTATGCAAAGCCTTCTTGAACAGGGAAATCAATATAGTACGATATTTTCTTATTTTTTACAACTATTTTCTTTAAGGTCTTTACAGTAGGAAGGCCTTTTTTCTTTTTAAGTCCTAAAAAATTAACTTTATACGTTTTTGCTTCAGAATTTTGATATCCATTTATAGCATGTTCTTCAAAATCGTTATAGTTTTTATTTAGTGGTTTTGATTTTAAATATACTTTTTTTTCATTTCTATAATAATAAATACCTGTAGGTCTAATTCTTAACTTTTTGTCATCAATCAATAAGGATAATAAATTAAAATTCACTGTCTCTCTTTTATCACTAACATTTTGAACTACCACTCTAACACTTAGTGTTTTATTTTCTTTATCCTCATATCTATACGGTTGAGCCCAAAAGGATTTATTTAGTATAGATTTTCCAATACTAAAAATGAAAGGTTCTTTTTGAATACTATCTTTTACTTCAGCTAAAATATTAGGTTGAGATATGATAGTAGTATAGGTACTATCTTTTATTTTTAGTATAGTATCAGGCTTTGCAATTGTATCAGTTTGAGCAGAACTAATTGTTATTACTGAAGTACTAATAAAGATTAGAAATAAGATAATAAAACGTTTAGAGTCCATAATTTAATTAGTTGACTATTATTTTTTCACTAATGCTTCCTTTTTCAGAATTTATCTTAAGAACGTAGAAACCTGAAGGTAAATTGTCTAAGATAATTTGATTGTTGTTTTTTTGAGGATTATTCTTAGTAAGAATTTGTTGTCCGGTCAAGTTATAAAGAGCGACGTTTTTAATTATTGAAGCATTTGATTGTATAAATATAGTATGTTCATTAGCGGGATTTGGAAATACCTTTAAAGCTTGGAAAACGATATCATCTATACCTAAAGTTCCCCAAATATCTTCAGCTGCTGGTCCACCCCAAATTTTAGTAGCCAAATATGGATTGTCAATAAAAGGATTGCGATTGCCCTGTTTATCTTCAGCAACTGGATTTCTTTGTCTTTCAATATCAGAAACCGGATCATCAGCATTCCATTGTAAAAATAAATCAATCATATCAGCATCGTTGCTAACAGAATTACCTATACCAACTATACTTGGTAAACATTGTGTTTCAGCAAAGCTACTACCATTACCATCATAGCGTAAATACATATACATTATCATTCTGGCTACGTCACCTTTCCATTCATCACCAGGATACCAATTACCATTTACAACACCATAAGTACCTGAACCTGCTACAAACCTTAAATTACCTCGGGCGCTATTTACGCTTTCACTGGCAGGTCTTAGATTGTGAATGTCAGTTCCAGGACCTGGACTATTAGTTTCTAAAGACGGAGTAGCCAATGATTTTGGAAATACATGTTCTCTATTCCAAACGGCAGGAAATTGATTACTTGTATTATCTCCTCCAACAGTATTAGTTTTAGGTTCACTTTGGCTATTATAAATGAGCACTACATTTAAAGAATTATTAGGGTCTTCATCGGTTAATTTTAAAGCATCCCAAGTATCAAAACTACTACTAGAATAAGGTAGAGGAGTTGTATTATTGCTTATCTTGGTAGTTAAAGCATCTTTGAGATCAATTCCGTTCAATGTAAAATCAACAGCATTTGGAGCATTTAAATAATAAGCTTCTTGAGAAAACGTGCTAATTGTGATGCTTAAAAAAAGTATAAGTAGTATTTTTTTCATATAATTATATTAATTAGTTCTTTCTAATAAAGCCATATAGAAACCGTCAAATCCACTAACTGAAGGTAAGATTTTCTTTTCTGCAATAAAATTAAATTCTTTATGTGATTCTAAAAATTTTTCTACTTGTTTTTCATTTTCTGAAGGTAAGATCGAACAAGTGGCATACACTAATTTTCCACCAACTTTTACCATTTTAGAATACGTATTTAAAATTTCGGCTTGTGTTTTTTGTATTTCTGTAATAAACTCAGGTTGTAGTTTCCATTTAGCTCCGGGGTTTCTTTTCAATACTCCCAATCCACTACAAGGAGCATCAATTAGTACTCGATCAGCTTTATCATACAGTTTTTTAATGACTTTCGTAGAATTGATATGACGCGTTTCTATATTATGAGCTCCATCACGTTTTGCTCTTCTTTTTAATTCTTTTAGTTTGTTGTCATAAATATCTAGTGCAATAATCTGCCCTTTATTTTCCATCAAAGCTGCCAAATGTAGTGTTTTACCTCCGGCTCCTGCACAAGTATCAACCACACGCATTCCGGGTTTTACCTCTAAAAATTCAGCTACCAATTGAGAGGAGGCATCTTGTACTTCAAAAAAACCATTTTTAAAAGCGTCTGTTCTAAAAACATTTTTGCGTACAGTTAATTGCAATGCGTCCTGATGACCTTTGACAAATTGAGTTTCAATATCATTTTCTAACAAGAGTTTTTGTAACTTCTCTTTGGTGGTTTTTAAGGTATTAGCTCTTAAGATTACACTGGCTTGTTTATTTAAAGCATTGATTTCTATTGCCCATTGTTTTCCTAATTCTTTTTTGCCTAAAGCATCTAACCAATCTGGAATAGATTCTTTAAAGACACGTTGATCTTGTAATTCATCAAATTTTCCTTTGATACGTCTCACAGGAGTGCCTTCAAATTGCTTCCAATCAGGTAAGGTTATGCCTTTTAATGTCGCCCAAACAGAAAAAATCTTCCACAAGTTTTCCTGCGTGTAATGATCTTTAGTTCCTGCTATTTCATTATATAATCGCTTCCAACGTACACAATCATAAATAGTTTCTGCAAGAAATTTTCGATCACGTGCACCCCAACGAGTATCTCTTTTTAAGGTTTTTTCTACTACTTTATCAGCATACAACCCATCATTAAAAATATAATTTAATGAATCAATAACTGCTAAAACTAAATTTCTATGTAAGCGCATTAAATATGTTTAATTGTTTATTCGTGTAGTTGTTTTTGCAAACAAACTTTCAGGTTGCAAATGTAAGTAATAATATTTGTCTCAACGAATTCTGTTGGAGGTGAAAAAAAGGTATTCGTAAATAGTAAGAATGAGATAGCTGTACTTCCCCGAGTACTTAAGATGCGTTCACAATGACATAAGTTCAAAACTTTTCAAAGACTCCCAGTCCAAAAAGGGCAAAATCATATTTTGATGGATCTTTGGCGTCTAGTTTTCGTAGATTAGAATCTAATTCAAACAACGCCTTTGCATCATTTTGCTTTCTGTTGAGTAAACCTAATTTGCGTGCAGTGTTTCCTGAATGCACATCTAAAGGACAAGATAAAATGGAAGGAGACAATGTATTCCAAATTCCGAAATCAACTCCAGTAGTATCATTTCGTATCATCCAACGTAAAAACATATTGATACGTTTTGCTGCCGAACCTTTTATCGGATCAGAAATATGTTTTTGCGTTCTTGATGGATGTTGGATCTCAAAAAAATGAATTTTAAAATGATGGATAGCGGTTTGAAATGAATCAGCTTTAGCGTACCTAGAAAAAACAGCTTCTAATCCGTTATAATTGTTATAAATATGTTGAAGCGCTTTGATGAAGTATACAAAGTCAATTCCGTTAAACGTACGGTGTACAAAATTATTTAATGGATCTAAATGATGTTCTTTATGATTCATTATGAAATCATAGGGACTATTGCCTAACAATTCCATCATTCGATTTGCATTTTTGATAATCATTTTCCGATTTCCCCAAGCAATGGTTGCTGTTAGAAATGCTGAAATTTCAATATCTTCTTTTAATGTAAACTGATGTGGAATCTGAATTGGATCAGACTCAATAAATTTGGGATTGTTATATTGTACAACTTTTGCATCTAAGAATTCTTTGAGTTCAAATCGATTTATTTGAGTTTTCATTTGTTCTCAAATATAAACTAAACTTTCCATTTAATTTCAATCCGCAAATTAGTATATTCGTCTCTCTAAATTAATACACTTGTCAGTAGTAAATTTGCATACTCCAATTGAATATTTAAAAGGTGCCGGTCCGGCTCGAGCAGATTTATTGCGTAAAGAATTAGGCATAAGAACACAGGCTGATCTGGCTAATTTTTTTCCGAATAGATATATTGACAGAACCCAGTTTTTTAAGATCAATCAATTACAACAGAATAGCTCTGAAGTACAGATTATTGGTAAAATAACTCAACTTAAAACAGTTCAGCAAAAGCGTGGTACTAGATTAGTGGCTACTTTCATTGATGAAACAGGAACAATGGAATTGGTATGGTTTAGAGGGGTAAAATGGATTAAAGAATCATTAAAAGTAAATACACCGTATGTAGCTTTTGGACGGGTAAATTGGTATAATGGTGCATTTAACATGCCGCATCCTGAGTTAGAATTAGTTATTGATTACAAAAAGAGTTTACAAACAGCAATGCAACCAGTGTATCCTTCAACCGAAAGTTTAACTAATAAAGGCGTTACCAATAGAGTTATTACCAAAATGATGCAGAATTTGTTTGTTCAGGCGAACAATACATTTGAGGAAACGCTTTCTCAAAAAATTATAGGTACGTTAAATTTGGTATCTAAAAGTGAAGCTTTATTTAATATTCATTTTCCAAAAAGTCAGCAGTTATTAACAAAAGCGCAACAGCGTTTGAAATTTGAAGAATTATTTTTTATTCAGTTACAACTTATCAGAAAAAAACTGATTCATAAATCGAAAATTAAAGGATATACTTTTGAAAAAGTGGGTGATTATTTTAATAATTTTTATAAGAATAATTTACCTTTTTCTTTAACCAATGCGCAAAAAAAAGTATTAAAAGAGATCCGTAAAGATATGGCTACGGGAGCTCAGATGAATAGGTTGTTGCAAGGTGATGTAGGATCAGGAAAAACAATAGTTGCTTTATTAACTATGTTAATAGCCTTAGATAATGGATATCAAGCAGCATTAATTGCACCAACTGAAATTTTAGCTACGCAACATTATAATGCAATTTTGGCATTATTAAACGGACTTGATATTAAGATAAATTTATTGACAGGTTCTGCTAAAACAAAAAAGCGAAAAGAGATACATGAAAGTTTAGAAGATGGGAGCTTACATATTTTAATAGGCACACACGCTTTGTTAGAAGATAAAGTAAAATTCAAAAATTTAGGATTGACTATTATTGATGAGCAGCATCGATTTGGAGTTGCTCAACGAGCTAAGATGTGGATGAAAGGAAGCCCACCCTTAATCCCTCCCAAAGGGAGGGTGCAAGAAGTACTCCATAAATATCAAACAGCTAGGTCTTCTACTTATGTATTATTAAAAGAACATCAGCAAGAGCGAAAAAAGAAAACTACAGAGGCAGAAAGAATATTATGGGAATGCTTGAAAACTAAAAAATTAGGTTTTAAATTTAGAAGACAGCATATTATTGATACTTTTATTGTTGATTTTATATGCCTTTCTAAAAAACTAATTATAGAAGTAGATGGTAAATACCATAATAGTTTAGAACAAAGAGAAGTTGATGAATTAAGAACTCGGATACTAACAGAATTTGGTTTTAAAGTAATTCGATTTACCAATGAGGAAGTAATAGGTAACATTGACAGTGTTATTGAAAAGATAGCGAGACATTTGAAAAGCCTCCCTTTTGGGGAGGTTGGAGGGGCTATAATTCCACCTCATATTTTAGTTATGACAGCAACGCCAATTCCAAGAACATTGGCGATGAGTGTTTATGGTGATTTAGATATTTCGGTTATAGATGAGTTGCCACCCGGTCGTAAACAAATAGTTACTGCACATCGATATGATAGTAATCGATTGAGTGTTTTTAAATTTATGAAAGAGGAAATTGCCAAAGGTAGGCAGGTATATGTTGTGTATCCGTTAATTCAAGAATCTCAAAAATTAGATTTTAAAGATTTGATGGACGGTTATGAGAGTATTACCAGAGAATTCCCTAAGCCCAATTATCAAATCAGCATTGTTCATGGTAAAATGAAAGCTGCAGATAAGGAATATGAAATGAATAGATTTTTGAATAAAGAAACACAAATTATGGTGGCCACCACTGTTATTGAAGTTGGTGTAAATATACCCAATGCAAGTGTTATGGTTATTGAAAGTGCAGAGAGGTTCGGACTCTCACAATTACACCAGTTACGAGGTAGAGTAGGGCGTAGTGCTGAACAAAGTTATTGTATTTTAATGACTAGTTTTAAATTAACCAATGATGCTAAAATGAGATTAGAAACAATGGTAAAAACGAATGATGGATTTGAAATAGCAGAAGTCGATTTAAAATTACGTGGTCCAGGTGACCTTATGGGAACACAACAAAGTGGTGTGCTTAATTTGCGTATTGCCGATATCGTTAAAGATGCTGCAATTTTAAAGCGTGCTCGTGACATGGCAATTGAAGTTTTAAGAAATGACCCGAATTTAGTTAAAATTGAGAATAAGAATATCAATAAAACCTATCAAGAAATTACAAGAAATAGAGCAATTTGGGCTAATATTAGTTAGAAAGTTGATAGAGAATTAAATGTCACCCTGAGCGCAGTCGAAGGGTTTTACTTTTAGGACTCTAGCATTTCGACTGCGCTCAATGTGACATTTAGGTAAAATTTTATTTTTAATATTAATAATTAATTGCAAGTAATTAAAACTACCCTTTATAATCAACCCCTAAACTTTTTAGCATTTTAATTGAATTCGCTTTTAAAGCCGGAGCAGGATTTAATGTTAGTGATTTTTTATAATGCTTTATAGCATTTTTCTTATCTCCTTTAGTTCTATAACCATCAGCAAGACTATCATATGCATTTGCATTTGTAGGATTCTTTTTAATATTCATTTTAAAGATCTCAATAGCTCTGTCAACTTTATTATTTGTTAGAAACTGATATCCAATTGTGTTTAATTGTCCAACATTGGCGATTTCAATAAGTTGTTCTTGTAATTGTAAGCTTTCATCAACTTTTCCTTGTTTCGCAAGGATCTGAGACTTTATAAATTGATTTCTAAAAGTCTTTTGACTGAAAAACTGTCCACTTATAGCAGCATCAATCCATTGCATGGCTTCGTTTAAATCACCACCATTATTTAAAGAGAAATTTGCGGCTTGTTCCCAGTTTAACCTATTGAATCCTGCTTGCCCCTGCATTTTCTTTCTAATATCTGTCAATACCATGTCAGTTACTGCAACTTCAATTTTAAACGGGATTTCTTTTTTCTCCCAAATTAAGGCCGCAGTTGTTGAAGTCGGTTGAACATCAACAAATTCGAAAGTCAGTAATTCTTTATGAGGTACTTCTTTTGTTTTTACGGTAACTTTTAAAACATCTTCTTCTGGTTTGTAAAAGTAACTTCCCCAAGCTGAATAATTACTTGAAAAAATAATATCAGCATATCCATCTTCTTTAACTACCATATGCAAACCGTATTTACCAGCTTTTAAAGCTTGCCCCTCAACAGATACATCATTCGAAAATTTTATAATGGTATTTTCATTAGCACCGGCACGCCAAGGAGATTCTTTAGCAGTACCAAAGCCAAGGTTGTTCATGCCATAGGGTACTAATTTCCCCCATACCTCACGATCTTTTACACTGGGTCTAGAATATGTTATCGCAATATTTGTAATACCAACAGTTTGTTTTACTGTTGCTTTTTGACTTCCACGAGGAGTGTTCAATTGTGCATTTGTTGATATGCCGAGCAGCATAACAGCTACAAATACAATTGTGCCCATAATGTTTTTTGTACTAATGTGTTTCATAATAGTTTGGTTTTAAAAAGTTTACATAGATTAAAAATGGTTTGGAATGAAACTTGGTTTAATAATCATGAGTACAAATTAGCTATAAGTAACACCAGTTTTAGTTATAGTAATGTTAATTTAAAAGTTAAAATGTTAAAATAAAAAAGCCTTAAGAAAAACTTAAGGCTTTGATTTAGAGGAGAAAGTATAAACTTTAAACTATTTAATTACTAATTTTTTCGTTTCACTAAATCCTTTAGAAGTTGAGATGTTTACAAAATATAAACCACTCTTTAAGCTTGATAGCTCAATATATTGTTCAAAGAATTCGTTTTGTACATTGTCAAATTGAATTGTATTAATTAAACGCCCTTGAACGTTCATTATTGTAATTTGAACATCAACAGTATCATCCTCAATATCAAATTCTGCTCTTAATAGTGTAGAATCACTTGATGCAGGATTCGGATAAAATTTGGTATCTTCTATTTCAATCAATTCTTCGTCAAACCCAACTTCTTTCCCTAATGAAACTATATTATTTGCAGAAAAACTTTTAGCAACAACACCAGATGTTGCTGTAACAATCACATTATCAACATAAATAGCGTCTGCATTAGAACTTGCATCACATTGAAATCTAAATTGGGCATTCACAGGAAAGTTATAGGTTGAAGCCGAAATGTTTACCGTAGCTTCTGTAAATACATTATTACTAAAATCTGTTCCGCTAACAAAGGCTTGAACCGTTTGCCAGGTAGAACCATTATAAAACTGTAACCAAAAATCTTCATTAGTTTCCATACTATAACTATAAAAGTTAAATTTAACTTCTAGATTGTCATAGGCAGTAACGTCATAATTACTAGAGGTCATTGAAGATGCGATACCTGAATTATCTCTAATTCTAATAGAATAGTTGCCATCAAATGACCTAGTACTCTTAATTCGGTAACTATCTCCACCACCATCAATCCAACCATCCCATCCTGTTTCAAAAGAATGTTGTAGTAAAATATCTGTAGTACCACCAGTGCCACCACCAGAAGTTGTATGGGCACCTAATCCGTCAAAGGTATCAACAGCAAGAGAACTCCATTCACTGGGATTGTAGCTAGTAGAAGGATTCGATACCGTTTCTATTCTTCTTAGAGTTACATCTGAAGCAAAATTTACAGATCCGCCATTAAAGTTTCCAACGATGTCAATTAGAACATTATTTTTAAACAATCCAACGGGATCATTACCATTAAATAAAATAGCATCTGCACTTGAAGTCAAATCAGCCACATTTAATATTGCTGAAGTTGCTGCGCTATTGGCGATTACAAATACATCTCCATTTACTAATTGACCTGATAAATTTAGTGCTGATCCCCAGGTCGTTCCTCCATTTGTGTTTCTCTTTAAAGAATAACCAGACAAATCAACTGTACTTCCAGTAAAGTTAGCTATTTCAATTGCTTTATTGTTTGAAGAACCTTCTACATATTCAGATATAAAAAGTTCAGAACCATTACCACTTCCACCACCACTACTTTGAGTAGTTACATTGAGAGTATTACTTACACCAGAAGTATTATTAGCATTATCTTTAGCGGTAACAGTAAAAGTATAAGAAGTTGATGCTGTTAAACCTGTTACATTATAAGAAGTTGATGTTGTTGAAGCTAATAAAATACCGTCTTTATAAACGTCATAACTAGTAACGCTGACATTATCTGTTGAAGCATTCCAATTCAAATTTGTACTTGTTTGAGTTGTATTTGAAGCGGCTAAGCTAGTTGGAGCAGTTGGAGCTGTAATATCTATTGTAGTAATGTTTATGGTATTACTATTTGCAGAAGTATTACCAGCAGCATCTTTTGCTACAACTAAAAAAGTATATGATGTTGAAGCTACTAAATTTATTATATTATAGGAAGTTGAAACAGATGAAGTTAATAATACACCATTTTTATAGATGTCATAACCTGTAACACCAATATTATCAGTTGAAGCATTCCATGTTAGCGTTATTGTTGTTTCTGTAATGGTATTTGCTGATAATCCTGTGGGAGTAGAAGGAGCTTCAGTATCTTGATTCCCTCCACCTGAAGTAGTATGAGCACCTAAACCGTCAAAAGTGTTTGAAGGAAAAGTATCCCATTCTACAGCTTTATCGAATGTTGTAGACGGACTTGTTATTGTTTCTTTTCTACGTAAAGTTTGATCTTTTGCAAAATTCGCAGTTCCGCCATTGAAAGTGCCAATAATATCAATCAAAACACCATTTTTAAACAAGCCAACAGCGTCATTACCATTAAATGATAATTCAGAACCGGTAGAGCTAAGATCAGCAACTGCTAAAATCGTTGAAGAGGCATTACCATTTGCAGCAACAAAAACATCTCCGTTGGCTAATTGTCCACTTAAGGTAATTCCAGCAGACCAAGCACCTGCACCATTTGATTGCTTTTTAATGCTAAAAGCTGCTAGGTTCACAGATCCTCCGGTAAAGTTGGCAATTTCCAAGGCTTTATTATATGAAGAACCTTCTATATATTCAGAGAAAAATAATTCAGTTGAACCACTTCCACCACCACCGGCTAGCGTTGTAATTGTTGCTGTATTACTATTTGCAGAAGTGTTACCAGCGGCGTCTTTTGCTCTCACTGTAAAGGTATATAATGTACTTGAAACTAATCCTGTAACACTATATGTCGTCGTTGAAGTTGAGGCTAAAATGGTTCCGTTTTTATAGATGTCATAACTCGAAACACCTACATTATCCGTAGCAGCATTCCATGTTAAATTTGTACCAGTTTGGCTAGTATTTGAAGCTACTAAATTTGTTGGAGTAGAAGGTGCTTGTGTATCACTATTTCCTCCGCCACCAAATATATCTTCAGCTTGCGGGCCACCCCAAATTTGAGTAGCAAAGGCAGGATTGTCTATAAACGGATTTCTATTACCTTGAGCAAAGGCATTAGCAGCATTGCCATGGTAGGCATTTCTGTTTATTTCAATTTGGGAAATAGGATCTTCGGCATTCCATTGCAAAAATAAATCAATCATTGCATCTGGTGTAGATGCGCTATTTCCAATACCAACTCCTGTTGGTAAACATTGACTTCCATAACGTAAGTACATATACATCATCATTCTTGCAATATCACCTTTCCATTCATCTCCGGCATACCAACCTCCGTTTGAGTCTCCCGCATTACCAGATCCTGAAGCGAATTTCTTACTACCTCTTTGTCCGTTAAATGTAACATCAGAAGGACGTAAATGATGTGCATCGGAACCTGGCCCTGAAGTGCCTAAATTAGGAGTTCCAAGTGATTTTGGATAGGTATGCTCTCTGTTCCAGTCCGTTCCGGAAGTACCACCATTAGCATTTTTATCTCTAGTACGATCGGTAATGTAATTGCCATCATTATCATTATATCCATAAACTAATATAACATTTGATTGTGTAGCATCATTAGGGTCAAGATCAGTGACTTTTGAAGCATCCCAAACTTGAGAATAGGATAAGAATAAGGTATGCGTATTAATGATTTTTGTAGCCAATTCATCTTTTAATGCCGTACCTGTTAGAGATAAATTCACATCATTGTAATAGGATGGAATTTGAGCGATTAGTAAAAAAGGTAAAAATAATAAACTTAGTAAAGTAATTTTTTTCATTTGTTTAGCGTTTAAATTTAGTTTAATGCAAAACTATGGGTTTAGAATCATCGAATATTAAGTTACTATTAATTTTATTAACGAAGATTTAAACATTTTGTAAAATTTAAAAAATTACCCTTATTCTAGTATTCGTTTTTTAACTTTACACTCTTAAAAGTTATATGAAGTTCATATAAAAAATATTAACTAGAGTTTAATTGAGTATGATATTTATTGTAGATAGTGGTTCGACTAAAAGCGATTGGATTGCGGTTGATGAAAGTGGAAAACAGTTATTTGAAAAAGAAAGGACTAAAGGTTTAAATCCTGCTATATTGACTCCGAACGAGTTATTAGGGAGAATTCAGGAAAATGAGGTATTGCGTAAACAAAAAGATAATGTTAAAAAATTATTTTTTTATGGAGCTGGTTGTGGTACCAAAGCACCTAAATTAGCATTGAAACATGTGTTGAAATCTTACTTTACTAATGCTAAAGTTACGGTGGAGGAAGATACTATTGCAGCAGTATATTCTACTATTAATAATAATGAACCTGCTGTAGTATGTATTATGGGTACTGGTTCAAATTGCTCTTATTACGATGGAGTTAAAACACATCAAAAAATTAATTCATTAGGTTACATTTTAATGGATAATGCCAGTGGTAATCATTATGGTAAGGAATTATTAAGAGATTATTTCTTTAAGCATATGCCAGAAAATTTACGAGTTGCTTTTAATGAGAAATATAATTTGGACTCAGATTTTATCAAATATAACTTATATAAAGAACCAAATCCAAATGCTTATTTGGCTTCTTTTGCAGAGTTTATGTTTCTTCATAAAGAGAATCAATATATAAAAGATTTGATCAAAGCAGGTGTTAGAACACTTGCAAAAAACATGATTTTTCAATTTAAAGAAGAAATAAAAACAGTTCCGGTTCATTTTGCAGGTACTATTGCTTTCCTTTCACAAGATGAAATTAAAGAAGTAGCTGAAGAAATGGGTTTTAAAGTTGGTAATTTTATTAGAAGGCCTATTGAAGGCCTAGTCAATTATCATACTCAAAATTTAAAAAAATAAATGGAAATTGCTATAATCGCTCATGATGGTAAAAAAGCTGAAATGGTTCAGTTTTTAAATGAACATAAAGAGATTTTGCATGCTGAAGATATCAATTTAATATCGACGGGTACAACAGGTAAAAAAGTAGAAAAAGCAGGATTTAAAGTTACAAAATTATTATCGGGTCCGCATGGTGGTGATGCGCAAATAGCAGCGCGAGTAGCTGAAGGGAAATGCACTATGGTTTTGTTTTTTAGAGATCCATTAGAAAAACATCCCCACGAACCAGATGTATTAATGTTGTTGCGTTTATGCGATGTACACAACGTTCCTTTAGCAACAAACCCCGCAACAGCAGATTTATTGATGAAAGCTATTTGATAGCAATCATAGAAATTTCTACATTCATGTTTTTAGGCAGACAAGCAACCTGAACTGTTTCTCTTGCCGGCGCTGTTTCATTATTAAAGAAAGAGGCATAAACATCATTTATTGCAGTGAAATCATTCATGTCCGCAATGAAAATAGAAGTTTTAACTACATTTTCAAAGGTCATATTTGCCTCTGCTAAAACAGCTTTTAAGTTTTCCATTACCTGTTTGGTTTCAGATTTAATATCTTCTAAAATCAAATTACCGCTTTCGGGATGAATTGCTATTTGTCCTGATGTAAATAACATATTATTCATTAATATCGCTTGACTATATGCACCTACAGGGGCTGGTGCTTTTTGAGTTGTGATAATTTTTTTCATGTTGCTAAGTTTTAAATTATTTTGTAATTAAGTAGAGTTCATCTAAGATTCAGAAGCATTAAGGATGGTTTTAAAACAACCTTTTATCTGGTACTTTACGCTGATCATATTTCAAATCACTCAATACAGATGATTTTACACCAATAAAAAAATAATAGGTTGTATTTGTCCCAAAAGGAACCCAGTTAAAACTCATACGCCAACTATCTAAATCACGTTCAAAGCTCAAATTAGTAAATGTAATTCCTTTGTTTTTGAAATCATATCCTGATGAAAAACCGAGCTTCCATTTAGGTGAAAATTCTACATTACCAGAAAACTGTAATGAATTGCTAGAAATTTCGTTTTCTCTATTTGTATTTGAATAACCTAAACCATATCGTAGGCTTATATCCCATGGCATAGTAGCACCAAATAATGTTGCTACCTTGGTTTTACTTTCATCTTGATCATCTGTTGTATTTCTAGTTGTAATATTACTACCAAAAAGGAGATCAGAATCTGGATCTGAAGTTGTTGAACTACCACTACTTTTTTTACTACCCGTTTTATTCTTACCAAACGCATCACTTGAAAGTGAATAACTAGCTGAAATATTGGCTCTTGTCAATCTAAATAAACTACCACCATTATTAATATTAAAAGTGTTGATTCTTCTTCCGTTAGCATTAATAGCATAAGGATCTAATGAAGCATTGCCATTTAAACTTAATTTGCTATCAAATAATTGCGTGCCCGCTGTCATACTTACCGGACTCCATCGTAAAGAGTCAGCAGCGATATTATAACTGGTAGAAAAATTCAAGTTATTTAAAAGTTTGATTTTCTTGGCTTCCGTTTGAGTAGAATCTTTTGGCATTACTTTGGCTTCCAATGTATTGTTTAAAGAAAAACCAACACTATTTGACAAACCTCTTGACGGCTGACCAAAAACGCCACCTTCAAATCGACTATATTCTTCTACATCATTAGGGTCATCACTTCGTTGAACTTCATCATAATAAAAGCTAAAATCGGGTCTGTAATTAAATGATATGGATGGACGCATTACATGTCTAATTGCCTGTAATCGTCCTTTTTTAAACTTAAAATCACCATAAATTGTTGTTGATGCTGAGATCCCACCAGAATATTCCCTAAAAGCATCAAACTTATTAATAGTATCGGTTACAACTTGATTGTTTACAGGTAATGTAGGGTCATATTGTTTGCCTATTGTCTTTAAATACCAAACTTCATTATAATTGGCACTTGGTGATAATGTTAAATATTTTAATGCTTTTATGTTTGTACTCAAAGACATGGTATGTTTTGCTCCAGAACGAGCATTTTCAAACATTCCTTTTTTTAGAAATAGATCTTCACTTACACTGATTCTATTTTGGGCATCAAAATTATAACTAAGACCAATATTTTGAATTGCATTTTTTTTAGTTCCTGATTTTGGTGCAAAAGGATAGATACGATCCATACTTATTTGTAGTGATGGCAAGGTCATGTCAACTTGTTCAGTATTCGTATTTTGAGTATGATTTAATGACATATTCATATTAAAAGGTGTGCCTACAAACTTTTTATAATAAGATATAGATGAGCTAAAAGTATTGGTTACATTCTGAGAAATATTAAACTCATTCAAAGACTCTCTAAAGAATTGGCTACTTCCGAAGTTAACAGATGCAGAAAATCGAGAATTAGGGTTAGATTGTGACGATTGACTGTGAGACCATTGTAAATTAAAATTATTTCTTTTGCTAAAATCATCAAACCCTCGTTGACTTGTAATTAAATTTTCAAAACGCAATCTAAAACTGCCTGTAAACTTATAACGTAAATTATAACTAGATTCAAAACGCAATCCCCAACTGCCATTGGTATAAACATCACCTTGCACGGCTAAATCTACATAATCATTAATGGCAAAATAATAACCACCGTTTTGTAAAAAGAAACCTTGGTTGTTGTTTTCTCCCCATGTAGGTAATAAAAAACCTGAAACAGATCTTTCTTTAGATAATGGTACATAAAAGAAAGGCAATACTGCTGGTGTAGGTACATCGGCTAAGTAGAGTTGAGATAAACCGCCAACAATTTTTTTTCCGGGAACCATCTTGATATTGTTAGTTACAATTTCATAATCGGGAACTTCTTCTTTAGTAGAAGTTGTAAAATGCGCTTTATTAATATAAAATACAGAGTCATTTTCTCGCTTGGTGATTTCACCTTTGACAATAACCCCGCTTTGTTCTGTCCTCGTATTATAAATTACGGCTTTTTCATTTTTAAAATTATACACTAACGAATCTTGTTCACTTTCTTGCTCACCCTGTTTAAACTGGGGTCTTTGCAAATACACGCCTAAGCTGTCAACAATGCCTTTTGCATAAGCTAGATTATTTTTATAATCAATGATAATAATACCTGCTTTTAATTCAATGTCTTGGTAATATAATTCAGCATTATCGTATAATGTCGCTGTTTTTTTAGTAAAATCGTTTGCAATATAATCATCGGCTTTGTGTCTAATGATATCTGCGAGAAACTCTTTAGGTGGTGTAATACTATCTATTTTTACAGAATCCTTAGCTTTAATCACCAAGTTGGTTTTAGCATTGTTTTGTAAATCTTTGTCTTTAGATGGCGTTTGACCATAACTCATATGGTATCCCAAACTTAAAAAAAGGAAAACAAAAACTCTATGCTTAAAATTTGTATGCAACGCTATAAATAGTATTTTTGTAAAGTTTGAAAAATGGCTCAGTTTTTGAACTTACAAACTTACATATATTTTTTAAGTGCTTTTACCTAAAAAATAGTTAAATGATTAATATTTTATGATTAGAATCTTATTGAAAAAAATAACTAAAAGGAAGCTTGTTATTTTACTTATTGTTTCGGTTTTTACATTACATAATTTTACTGTTTTTGCCCAAGAAAAATTTAAAGTTGTTCTAGATGCGGGTCACGGTGGAACTGATCCTGGTAATTTGGGGCATAAAAATAGTAAATATCAAGAGAAAGATATTGTACTTAAAATTGCTTTGGCTGTTGGAGATTTACTCGAGGCAGATAAAAATATAGAAGTAATCTATACTCGAAATGACGATACTTACATAGAACTACATGAAAGAGGTACTATTGCACAAAATTCTAAAGCCGATTTGTTTGTTTCCATTCATTGTGATGCTTTTGGGAGTTCTAGCGTGCATGGCGCGGGGACTTTTGTGTTAGGATTGCATGAGAATGATCGAAATTTTGAGATTGCTAAGAAGGAAAACTCCGTGATACTTATGGAGGATAATTATAAGGAAAAGTATGACGGTTTTGATCCAAATTCTCCTGAAGCGGTGATTGGTTTGACATTAATGCAAGAAGAATATTTAGACCAAAGTTTGGTGTTAGCAAGTTTAATACAGAATAATTTTGTAACTGAGCTGAAAAGGAAAGATAGAGCTGTAAAACAAGCAGGGTTTTTAGTGTTGCGTAATACATTTATGCCTAGTGTTTTAGTAGAGGCAGGATTTTTAACGAACACAACAGAAGGTGCTTATCTAAATTCAAAAAAAGGTCAGCAAGAAATTGCCAAGTCTATTTTTAAGGCTATTAAAGCATATAAAAAACAATTGGATGATAATACTGTTGTTGAAGTGAAGAAAGAACCTAAGCCTAAACCAACAAAACCTAAAACCAGAATAGTTAAAGGAGTTGATTTTAGAGTTCAAATTGCTTCAGGAACGAAAAAATTGAAAACGGCACCGTATAACTTTAAAGGATTAAAAGGAGTTGATAGAATTAAAATAGGATCTCACCATAAATATTTTTACGGAAAAACATCTGATTATGTAAAGGTAAAAGAAATGCAAAAATTAGCACGTGAAAAAGGATTTACTTCAGCATTTGTAGTCGCATTTAAAAATGAGAAAAAAATTTCAGTGAAAAAAGCATTAGCGTCTAATTAAGTATAATGTTTTCTAGTTTTGATTATTTGTTGATAGTATAAATCGCATTTTTTATTTGGAGAACTTACTAACAAATTGAATAAATCGTAAATCGAAAGAATCGTAAATCTTAAACTCTTTAGTACTTTCTACTCACAAAAATTATTAGTATTATTGCTATTGATATAAATTATTATGCCAAAATTATCAAGAGAATTAAAAACAGGAGTAATATCAGTACTTGTTATTGCCATATTTATATGGGGATTTAGTTTTATTAAGGGATCTAATCTATTAGAGAACAGTAGGGCTTTTTATGCTGAATATAATAATGTACAAGGATTGTCACCTTCTGCTCCAGTAACGATTAACGGATTGAAAGTTGGCACGATCGATGCTATTTATTTTCATCCTGAAAAAGTGGGTAGATTAATTGTGAAATTTTCGTTAGAAAGTGATTTTGAATTTTCAAAGAAGAGCATAGCTCAAATTTATAGCCCAGATTTTATCAGTGGTAAATCAATAAAAATTCTAACTTCTTATGAAGGTGAAATTGCAGTTAAAGGTGATACTTTACCAGGCAATATTGAAGCGGGTATTTTAGGAGCATTAAATGATCAAATTGCACCATTACAATCTAAAGTAGAAAGCTTTTTAATAAATGCTGATACTTTGTTGCATGGTTTTAATGTTATTTTTGATCAAGAAAGTCGCGTTAACCTAAAACAATCAATTTCTAAATTAAATGCAACCTTGTCTACATTTAAGAATGCTTCGAACTCCCTGGATAATATGTTAGCAGATGATGGTAAAATTGACTCTATATTAAGTAATGCAACGTTAGCATCGAATAATTTAGTGAGTTTAACCGATTCGCTTAATAACGCAGATCTTAATACAACTATTAAAAAATTAGAAACCACACTTAATAACTTCAATGGTATTCTAGCAAGTGTCGAAAATGGTGAAGGCTCTATTGGTAAATTGTTAAAAGATGAAGGCTTGTATAAAAATCTTGAAGGAGCTTCAAAAGAAATGGAAGAGCTTCTTAGAGAATTGAAACTTAATCCAAAACGATTTGTCCATTTTTCCCTTTTCGGAAAGCGACCCAAAAACTACAAGCCCGAAGAACCTCAAGAATAATAGGTATGTCTTTTATCAAAACAATTTCTTATAAAGAAGCAGCTAACTCCTTAAAAAAATTGTATGATAAAGTTAAAGGATCTAATAATTCTATTGATAATATAATGCTGGTTCATAGTTTGAGACCTCACACTATGGCAGGACATATGGCATTGTACAAAAACGTACTACATCACAGTAATAATACAATTCCAAAATGGTTTTTAGAAACGATAGGTATATATGTAAGTATTTTAAACAATTGTGATTATTGTGTAGACCATCATTTTGAAGGATTGAAGAGATTATTAAAAGAGGACGCTAAAGCCGAAGTTATTAAGAAAAAGTTAATAACTAATTCTTACGAAACATTTTTTGATAAAGATTATTCATTAGTTTTACGATATGCTGAAGAGCTGACTAAAAATCCTAGTCAAATTGCTGAAAATCAGATAAGTGAAATGAAAAAAGCAAACCTGGATGATGGTCAAATTTTAGAAATAAATCAAGTGATTAGCTATTTCAATTATGCCAATAGAACAGTTTTGGGCTTAGGTGTTAACATTGAAGGAGATATTTTAGGATTATCACCCAATGATAGTGACGGCAATAATTGGAATCATAAATAAAAGGTTAAAAATTAAATGCAATACATACCTAATATACTTTTTGCAATTTTATTGATTGTAGGAATTGGATTTTTTGTAAAAAATATAAAAAAACTAATCCGTAATATCAAGTTAGGCAAATCTATTGATAGGTCTGACAACGCATCACTACGTTTAAATAATATGATTAGGATTGCTTTAGGGCAATCGAAAATGGTTAGACGACCGATAGCTGGGTTATTGCATATTATTGTTTATGTAGGGTTTATCATTATTAACATAGAAGTATTAGAAATAATTATTGATGGATTATTTGGTACACATCGGGCATTTTCCTTTTTAGGTGGGTTGTACGGGTTTTTAATTAATTCATTTGAAATTTTAGCTGTTCTAGTGCTTATTACGGTTATTATTTTTTGGATTAGAAGGATGATACTTCGCATTCCGCGTTTTTGGAATAAAGAAATGAAGGGTTTTCCTAAAAACGATGCATTGTATATTTTATATTTTGAAATGGTGTTGATGACATTGTTTTTAGTAATGAATGCTACTGATACTCACTTTCAACAAGCCAATTCAGGGAATATTATTAGCCAATTTATTGCCCCTTTATTTAATGGGTTTAGTGTAGAGTCTTTACATGTTGTAGAACGTACAGCATGGTGGATACATATCGCTGGGATATTCGTTTTTTTAAACTACTTATATTATTCAAAGCACTTACACATTTTATTAGCTTTTCCTAATACCTATTATGCAAACTTAAATCCTAAGGGTAAGCTTGATAATTTAGAATCAGTTACGAATGAAGTGAAAATGATGTTAGATCCTAATGCAGACCCATTTGCAGCGCCTGCTGAATCTGATACTGAAGAAGTTCCTGAAAAATTTGGAGCTGAAGATGCAACCGATTTGAATTGGGTTCAAATCTTAAATGCTTATACATGTACTGAATGTGGCAGATGTACTTCTGTTTGCCCGGCAAACCAGACTGGAAAAGAATTATCGCCAAGAGCGATCATGATGAAAACAAGAGATAGAGTAGAAGAAATAGGTAAAAACATTGACAAGAATGGCCAGTTTATTGATGATGGAAAAACATTGCTAGATACAATATCTACTGAAGAAATTTGGGCATGTACAAGTTGTAATGCTTGTGTTGAGGAATGCCCCGTCAATATTGACCCTTTATCCATAATTATGGATATGCGTAGATTTCAGGTGATGGAAAAATCTGCTGCTTCTCAAGAGTTGAATATAATGATGACGAATATTGAAAATAACGGTGCCCCATGGCAATACAATCAATTAGATAGATTAAACTGGAAAGATGAAGAGTAAATTTAATAAAGAATTACACGAGCTTAAAGATAAAGAAGGAAATTTATTGAGCCCTGAACTGGCTGAAGGAGTTAAGAATTACTTAATAGATATTGATGGTACTATATGTGATGATATTCCTAATGAAGAACCTGAACGTATGCTTACAGCTGAAGTGTATCCTGATGCGCTAAAAACGTTAAATAAGTGGTATGATCAAGGACATATAATTTGCTTTTTTACGTCAAGAACAGAAGATCATAGAGAGTACACTGAAACTTGGTTAAAAAAACACGGGTTTAAATACCATAGTATGTTGATGGGTAAACCACGTGGAGGTAATTATCACTGGATTGATAATCATTTGGTAAAAGCAACAAGATATAGAGGGAAATTTACAGATTTGATCTCAAAGGAAGTAACCATTGAAGTTTTTGATGATGGCAAGCACTAATAACATTTTTAATAAATTAAATTAAATGACAATGAACGTACCTACCATGGCAGAAATGATGGCTCAAGGTAAGCAACCAGAAGTATTATTCTGGGTTGGTTGTGCTGGTAGTTTTGATGATAGAGCAAAAAAAATCACAAAAGCCTTTGTTAAAATTTTAAATAAAGCGAAAGTAGATTTTGCAGTATTAGGTGCTGAAGAAAGTTGCACTGGTGATCCGGCTAAACGTTCGGGAAATGAGTTTTTATTTCAGATGCAAGCCATGACTAATATTGAAGTTATGAACGCCTATGAAATAAAAAAAATAGTTACTGCCTGTCCACATTGTTTTAATACATTAAAAAATGAATACCCCGAATTAGGTGGTACTTACGATGTAATGCATCATACTCAATTTTTAAAATCATTGTTGGATGATGGAAGAATTACTATTGAAGGAGGTAATTATAAAGGAAAAAGAATTACGTTTCATGACCCTTGTTACTTGGGGAGAGCCAACGAGGTATATGAAGCGCCCAGAGAGTTAATTCAAAAGTTGGAAGTTGAATTAGTTGAAATGAAACGCTGTAAAAGCAACGGATTATGTTGTGGAGCAGGAGGAGCCCAAATGTTTAAAGAACCAGAAAAAGGTACAAAAGACATAAATATTGAACGCACTGAAGATGCGCTAGAAGTAAAACCAGACATCATTGCTACGGGTTGCCCGTTTTGTAATACAATGATGACTGATGGTATTAAAATTAAAGAAAAAGAAGAAATAAAAGTATTAGATATTGTAGAACTGATTGCGAATGCACAAGATCTATAATTAAATCCCCGTCTAATTATGCCATATATTAAAGATAAAAATTTGGTGAATATCTATGAAGAAGTAGATAAAGCTAACCAAACCATTTATAAACTAAATACTCTACTTAAAGAGGAAGAAGAGAATAATTCTATTTTAACTAAACATAGAATTATTTTAGGCTCTTTTTGTTTGTTATTATTACTCTTGTTTTTATGGTCTTTTGTGAATAAATCAAAAGTTCCTAGCGAAAAATACCTTCAAAAGAATAACTTGACCTTAGTTGATGTGGATTCACTTCATAATTTAAAAGAAGCGATGTCATTTGGGTCTGAAGATGAATTTGAAGGAGAAAGTCTTGGGGAAGACGGTATCGCCGGTGAACCTATTATATATAGTATTCAAATAGGGGCTTTTACAAACTTTAAAGCAAAACTTTTTTCTGATGATTTAGCGCATATGAAAGAATTTAAAGAAGGTGGTTTAAATAAATACGCTATTGGAAATTTTATTACCTATACTGAAGCAAAAATTTTAAATGAAGATTTAAGAAGGTTAGGCTTTAAAGACTGTTTTATTATTGCCCAATCTTATGGTGAGAATGTGAATATTAGAGAAGCACTTGAACTAAGTGAAGAACCACAATATCTAAACTAAGTATTTAATAATTTGCTATTTCGATAACTGTGGAATCGTTTTACAGTAAAATTTAAATATATCGTTCAATTGTAATTGTTTAGTGCTTTCAAGAACTTAAATATCCAAACCCTATACATATATTTTAACTTCTAATACAAATTAAACAATGCCAAAGGCATTTATCAAAGCCGCACGTTTACGAACCTTACCTTTGTCACTTTCAGGAATTATAGCAGGTAGTTTTTTAGCTTTTGCTGACGGATACTTTGATTGGAGAATATGCGTATTAGCATTATTTACTACTATAGGATTTCAAGTACTTTCTAATTTTGCGAATGATTATGGTGATGGAGTTAAAGGAACTGATAATGACGACAGGATTGGTCCGAAGAGAGCTCTTCAAAGTGGGAGTATTACACCTAAACAAATGTTGAATATAATTAAAGTAACAGGTTTTATAACCTTTCTTATTGCTCTAGTATTGGTGTATATAGCCTTTGGAGAAGGGCACCTGACGTATTTCTTTTTGTTTTTAGTTTTAGGCATAGCCAGTATTGCTGCAGCTATTAAATATACAATGGGTGAAAAGGCGTATGGTTATAGCGGATATGGTGATATTTTTGTCTTTTTGTTCTTTGGATGGTTAAGTGTTGTTGGAAGCTATTTTTTATATGCTAAACAACTCGATTTTACGATTTTTCTACCCGCTACTGCTATTGGACTCTTGAGTATCGGAGTATTAAACTTGAACAATATGCGAGATAGAGAATCTGATACTAAGGCAAATAAAAGAACAATAGTCGTAAAGATTGGTGAAGAGTTTGCGAAATACTATCATTATTATTTATTAATTGGTGCATTTATATTTTCATTATTATATGTAACACTGCATTATAAATCTCCAATACAATTTTTATTTTTAATCGCATTTATCCCTATTTTTAAGCATCTGGTTACGGTATATAAAAACACAAATGCTGTAGAATTAGACCCTGAACTAAAAAAATTAGCATTAAGCACTTTCTTATTTGCTGTACTTTTCGGACTTGGGCAAGTGCTATGATAAAATTCACCAATAAAATTTTGGTTTCTCTATTTTTTTAAATTGCTAATTTTTTTTACTAACTTTAGTATCGAATAATTGTAAATCTTCAACGACATGAAAATAACATACCTCGGGCATGCATCCTTGAGTATAGAAGCTCATGGGAAAGTCATCATTGTAGACCCTTATATCACTGAAAATGAACTTGCAAAAGGCATTGATATTAATAAATTAGAAGCCGATTATATTTTGTTAACGCATGCACATGGTGATCATATATTAGATGTAGAAACTATTGCAAAGCGAACAGGAGCAACGGTTATTTCCAATTTTGAAATTGTAAACTATTTTTCGAATAAAGGTATAAAAGGGCATCCAATGAACCATGGAGGCTCTTGGAAGTTCGATTTTGGGAAAATTCATATGGTCAATGCAATTCATACTAGTTCTTTCCCTGATGGTTCTTATGGTGGTAATCCCGCAGGTTTTGTACTAGAAACAACGCATCATCATATTTATATCGCCGGTGATACCGCTTTAACGTATGATATGAAACTCATTCCAAAAGTAATTGGTAAATTAGATTTGGCAATATTGCCCATTGGTGACAATTTCACAATGGGTATAGATAGTGCTATAATAGCATCAGATTTTATTAAATGTGATAAAATTTTGGGTTACCATTACGATACTTTCGGATATATTAAAATTGATCACAAAAAAGCAATATCTAAATTCTCAAAACAACATAAAGAATTGATTTTATTGGATATAGGCAAGTATTTAAAACTATAATAATTAAAAATACTAACAGATGAAAACAGTTTCGGTTGGTTGGTTTGAAATTCCAGTTTCAGATATGGATAGAGCCATAATATTTTACAATGAGGTATTTAACATAGTAATCAATAAACAAGATTTTGGAGGTACAGAAATGGGTTGGTTTCCGTTTGGCGAAACTTCTAAAGGCGCCCCAGGAACTTTAATTAAAAGTGATGAAAATTATACGTCATCAACAGATGGTGTCTTAGTTTATTTTAGTTCTATTGACGTTAATAATGAATTAGCTAGAATTGAAAAAGCAGGCGGTGAAATTTTACAAGCTAAAACTCAAATATCTGAAGACCATGGGTATATGGCATTATTTTTAGATACAGAAGGAAATAGAGTAGCATTGCATTCGCAGAAATAAATCCTAAATCGAAGAATTCGCAAATCGCAAATGAATTTGTACCCTCGCTAGGAATCGAACCTAGATCTAAAGTTTAGGAAACTTTTATTCTATCCGTTGAACTACGAGGGCAATTTGAGTGTAAAAATAATATATATTTGTTGCTTTATGACTGTATAGATATCAAAAAATGCAAGCAACCTTCAAAAAGTACATTCTTAATTTCAAACAACCAGGCGGAACTTCTCGAGGTGTATTGCACACTAAAGAAACTTATTTTTTACTTCTCGAAAAAGATGGTAAAAGGGGAGTAGGTGAATGTGGTTTGTTTAAAGGATTAAGCATCGATGATAGACCTGATTATGAAGAAAAATTACAATGGGTTTGCGATCATATACAGTTGGACAAAGAAGAAATATTGAATGAAATCTATGACTTTCCGTCGATTCAGTTTGGTGTGGAGCAGGCTTTTTTGTCATTGGATAGTAAGAATCCTTTTGAATTATTTCCGTCAGATTTTACAAGAGGTAAAGAAGGAATTCCGATAAACGGACTTGTTTGGATGGGTACTCCCTCTTTTATGAGACAACAAATTAACGAAAAATTAGAGTCAGGCTTTACAACAATTAAACTTAAAATTGGTGCCATTGATTTTGAAACCGAATTAGCATTGTTAAAATCCATTCGAAATGAATACTCATCTCAAGAAATTGAACTTAGAGTGGATGCCAATGGTGCTTTTAATCCTGAAAATGCACTTGATAAACTAAAGCGTCTATCTGATTTTGATTTACACTCTATAGAACAACCTATAAAATCAAAACAATGGCAAAAAATGGCAGCATTGTGTGAAAAAACTCCATTACCCATTGCGTTGGATGAAGAATTGATTGGTATTTTTTCGTTGGAAAAAAAAGAAAGGTTAATCAAAGATATACAACCACAATATATTATCTTAAAACCAAGCTTGATAGGAGGTTTCCGAGGAAGCGAAGATTGGATAGATATATCAAATCGACATAGTGTGTCGTGGTGGATAACTTCAGCATTAGAAAGTAATATAGGCTTAAATGCCATTGCTCAATTTACGCATTCTTTAGATGTGAATATGCCTCAAGGCTTAGGTACAGGTAGTTTGTTTACTAACAATTTTGTTTCGCCGTTAAACATTAATAAAGGGGCATTACATTATAATCCAAATTTAAAATGGAGCGTTAACTTATAATTGTATTTTTGAACTACTAATTAAAAATTGAATTAATGAATTTTATACAACAGGCTTATAGAGGGAAAAATGATTGGTGGAGATATCTCATTACCATAGCAATTGTAATGTTGCCTTTTATTTTAAATTTTGTGATGTATGTAGTTTTTCCTGAACTATTTGAAGAACTATATGCTGATATGGAAAATTTTCAGGGAAACAAAAATGTATTTCTTATTGAAAATCTTATTCCTTTTGTGGTTTTATTGATCCTTTTATTCCTATTTGTAAAATTCCTACATAAGCGATCCATCACCAGTTTAATTACCAGTCGTGCAAATACTGACTGGAAACGGGTATTTTTTGCTTTCGGGCTTTGGTTTTTTATTTCCCTTGTGGTGATATCGATTGGAATTTCTATGGACACCGAAAATCTAATTTGGAATTTTAAACCCATTCCTTTTTTATTCTTAGTAATAATTTCATTAGTATTGTTGCCTTTGCAAACTAGCTTAGAAGAATTATTATTTAGAGGATATCTAATGCAAGGTTTAGGCGTTCTAGTTAAGAATCGATGGTTTCCTTTGATTATAACCTCAGTACTGTTTGGTTTAATGCACAGTTTGAATCCTGAAGTAGATAAGTTAGGTTATGGTATTATGGTGTTTTATATCGGTACAGGGTTGCTTTTCGGAATAACTACTTTGATGGATGAAGGTACTGAGCTAGCACTCGGATTGCACGCTGCAAATAACGTAGTTGCGGCTATCTTTGTAACCGCCAACTGGACTGCTTTTCAAACAGATGCATTATTTATAGATACCTCTGAACCATCGTTGGGTTGGGAAACCTATTTGCCGGTATTCATATTATATCCTATAGTTTTAGTTGTTTTATCAAAAAAATATGGTTGGAAAAATTGGTCCGAAAAATTATTTAGTAAAGTTGAGAAACCAATTGTAGTTATAGAAGAATAGATTGATTTGTCATATCTGCATAGACAGTCACCATTTATGAGTAATACTAAATTCCATAAAAATTTTATCCTTAACGGAAGATCATTTGAAAATGTTGAAGAATTATTGACTTTTTCAAAAACGATTTCTAAAGAAACAGTTACTTTTTTAAATCATTGGTTTGATGCTAAAGATGTTATTGAAGTTCAAACGTCTGGTTCTACAGGTAAACCGACAACGATACAACTCAAAAAGGAATATATGGTCAATAGCGCTTTGGGAACGGGCAGCTATTTTAAGCTGACTGAGAACACTAAAGTATTGTTATGTTTATCACCAAATTATATTGCAGGTAAAATGATGTTGGTACGAGCCATGATATTGGGTTGGCATCTAGATGTGGTTGAACCAAGTTCGCATCCTTTAAAAGATATAGAAAAAAATTATGATTTTTGTGCAATGGTTCCTATGCAACTTTCTAATTCACTGTCGCAATTGCATAAAATTAAAAAGCTGATTGTTGGTGGCGGTGTAGTTTCTAATGCTTTACTAAGTAAACTACAAAACACTACTACTCAAGTGTATGCTACTTACGGAATGACCGAGACTATAACGCATATTGCTTTAAAGAAGCTCAATAATTTTGATATTCAAAGTGATTTAAATAAAGGTTTCGACTCCGCTCAACCTGACATTTATGTCTCATCGAGCCTTTCGACTTCGCTCAAGACAGACCCTGTAGAGAGGTCTCAATTTAAAACTTTACCCAACATTAAAATTTCAACAGACAATAGAGGTTGTTTAGTAATTAACGCTCCTAAGGTATCAGATGAACTAGTTATTACCAATGATCTAGTTGAATTAATTTCTGAAACTGAATTCAAATGGTTGGGACGTTTTGATAACATTATTAATTCAGGAGGTATAAAACTGATTCCAGAACAAATTGAAAAAAAACTAGCGTTGATTATTGACAAAAGGTTTTTTGTTGCCGGTATTTCTGATGAGATGTTAGGTGAGAAGTTAGTGTTGGTTATTGAAGATGGAGATTCAAGCAACATTATTTCGAACAAAGTGAAAAATCTCAGTACTCTAGATAAATTCGAAGTCCCTAAAAAAATATTTTTCATAAAGAACTTCGTTGAAACTGAGACAAAAAAAATCCAACGTCAACAAACATTGGATTTGGTTTTTAATAAGTAATTAGAGTTCTTTATAACATGTGCTGGCTATTTTATTTTTGAAACCTTTGTCATTCCTGCGTAGGCAGGAATCCAGAACAAACTTTCTATAGATTCCTGCCTACGCAGGAATGACAAGCTTACTTTAAGAGTGTATTTTTAACAAATTGACCATTTTAGTCATGTTGAAACCCTTGTTAAGTAATATCTTTACTCCACCAACACCCATTCTCCTTTATCGATAAGAGGAATAGCTTGTTTATATTTTACTTCTTTGCTTTGACCGTTCATAACATTTTTAATAGTAACACGTTCATTTCTTCCAATTTTACGTTCTGTACGTACAATAGTTTCAGTAACTTGTTGTTCTTGAGTTTGATTGGTTGCTGTATCTTGAGTAGGACTTCTAAAATCGGCTTTACTAACTTGTACTTTCTCTCTCTTTTGTTCTTTTGCCTGTGATACTTGTTGTGAACTTTGATTTGGTAATTCGCCTTTAAATAAGAAGGACAATACTTCTTTGTTAACTTTGATGAGCATTGTTTTAAATAACTCAAATGCTTCAAACTTATAAATCAATAATGGATCTTTTTGTTCATAGGTGGCATTTTGAACTGATTGCTTCAATTCGTCCATTTGGCGTAAATGATCTTTCCATGTTTCGTCAATAATTGCCAGAGAAATATTTTTTTCAAAATCGATCACTAACTGCTTACCCTTGGTGTCATAAGCTTCCTTAAGGTTCGTAACTACATTTAATGTTTTTACACCATCCGTAAACGGAATAGCGATACGTTCATATTGATTGGCTTGTTTTTCATAGACATCTTTGATAACAGGAAAAACAGCCTCTGCATTACGTTCAATTTTATTCTGATAATGTTTATAGACAATATCGAATAATTCGTCGATAAGCTCTTGTTCTAATTTATTTTCAAATTCTTCTTTGGTAAAAGGTGAAGTAGTAGATGAAAATCTAATCAATTCAAATTCAAAATTAGAATAATCATTCGCCATTTTATTTTCTAATACGATACTTTCGCAAGTATCATACACCATGTTTACAATATCAACTTGTAAACGCTCACCATATAAGGCATGACGACGGCGTTTATAGACAACTTCACGTTGTGCATTCATAACATCATCATATTCTAATAATCGTTTACGAATACCGAAGTTGTTTTCTTCAACTTTTTTCTGAGCTCTTTCAATTGATTTAGAAATCATAGAATGTTGAATCACTTCACCTTCTTTTAATCCCATTCTATCCATCATTTTGGCAATACGTTCAGAGCCAAATAGTCGCATCAAATTATCTTCTAAAGAAACATAAAATTGTGAAGAACCAGGATCACCTTGACGACCAGCACGACCACGAAGTTGCCTGTCAACTCTACGAGAATCATGACGTTCAGTACCAACAATAGCTAGTCCTCCAGCTTCTTTTACAGCCTCAGATAACTTAATATCTGTACCACGACCTGCCATATTAGTGGCTATTGTTACAACTCCCGGATTACCGGCCTCAGCAACAATATCAGCTTCTTTTTTATGTAATTTAGCATTTAATACATTGTGAGGAATTTTATGAATGCTCAACATTCTACCCAACAATTCTGAAATTTCTACAGAAGTAGTACCCACTAATACAGGTCTTTTTTCTTCTACTAATCGTACAATTTCATCAATTACTGCATTGTATTTTTCACGTTTTGTTTTGTATATTAGATCTTCCTTATCCTTACGGGCCAAAGGTCTGTTTGTTGGAATTTCAACTACATCTAATTTATAAATTTCCCAGAGTTCTCCAGCCTCAGTTACAGCTGTACCGGTCATACCTGAAAGCTTTCTATACATTCTAAAATAGTTCTGTAAGGTAACCGTGGCATAGGTCTGTGTAGCATCTTCAATCTTTACATTCTCTTTGGCTTCAATGGCTTGATGTAATCCGTCAGAATAGCGTCTTCCATCCATTACACGACCAGTCTGTTCATCAACTATTTTAATTTTATCTTCCATTAATACATATTCCACATCTTTTTCAAAGAGTGTATATGCTTTTAATAATTGATTCAATGTATGAATACGTTCACTTTTAATGCTAAAATCGCGATATAGTTCTTCTTTATTTTTAGCTTTATCTTCTGGAGATACTCCGTCATTTTCAATTTTAGCAATTTCAATACCAATATCTGGTAAAACAAAGAAATCATCTTCTTTATTACCAGAAAGATGCTCAATACCTTTATCAGTTAATTCAATAGAATTATTTTTTTCATCAATTACAAAATACAATGCTTCATCAATCTTTGGCATTTCACGATTGTTATCCTGCATATAGAAATTCTCAGTTTTTTGCAATAACTGTTTGATTCCTTCCTGACTCAAAAATTTAATTAACGCCTTGTTTTTTGGTAGACCTCTAAAAACTCTTAACAGATGGAAAGCACCTTCTTTGGTATTTCCTTCAGCGATCATTTTTTTAGCATCTGCCAAAACACCGGTCAAAAATGTACGTTGTATTTGGACGATACTGTCTACTTTCGGTTTTAATTCATTAAATTCATGTCGATCACCTTGAGGAGTAGCACCTGAAATTATTAATGGAGTACGAGCATCATCAACCAACACTGAATCTACTTCATCAACAATGGCAAAATTATGTGGACGTTGTACTAAGTCTTTAGGCGAATGCGCCATATTATCACGCAAGTAATCAAAACCAAATTCATTATTGGTACCATAGGTTATATCAGCGTTGTACGCTTTTCTCCGTGCATCAGAATTTGGTTGGTGATAATCTATACAATCAATACTTAAACCATGAAACTCAAAGATAGGGCCCATCCAAGCGGCATCACGCTTTGCCAAATAATCGTTAACGGTAACTACGTGTACGCCTTTTGCTGATAATGCATTTAAATATATTGGTAAGGTAGCAACCAATGTTTTACCCTCACCAGTCATCATTTCTGCAATTTTACCTTGATGTAATACTGAACCACCAATCAATTGAACATCATAATGTACCATATCCCAAACAATGGGTTTTCCGGCAGCATCCCAAGAATTTTTCCAGATTGCATGTTCACCTTCTAATGTAATGTGTTCATTGGTAGCAGAGAGCTCTCTATCGAATGCCGTAGCATTTACTTTTAAAGATGTGTTGTCAGTAAATCGTTTACAGGTTTCTTTTACAACTGCAAAAGCTTCAGGTGAAATATCATTTAAAACACTTTCGGTAACTACATATATTTCATCTTTTAAATTGTCAATTTCTTTGTAAATTTCTTCTTTACGGTCTATATGCGCAGTTTCATTTTCTGTTTCTAACTCCGAAATTTTATCTTCAAAAGGTTTTGTAGCATCAGCTATTTTTTGCTTAAACTCTAACGTTTTACCTCTAAGCTGATCTATTGACAACTTTTCAACCTCAGTATCAAAAGCTCTAACTTTATCAACTATTGGTTGTAATATTTTTAAGTCCTTTTTCTTTTTATCGCCAACAAAGACTTTGAGTACCGAATTTATAAAACTCATAAATTTTATTTTTTAATTCCGTTCCGTTCCCAGTATTTAAGATCAGTAATTTCGGAATCTGTTTATTTTTTCTAAATTATTTTCAAGGATAACCTTGAAAAGAGTATTTCATATTTAACAGACAAAGATATCGAATCTCTCTGTTTTTTTGTTGTTAAAATTATTGTAAAAACCAAAAAAAAAGGTCTCATTGAGACCTTTATGATTTTTTAATATTCATCTTCATTCCAAAGGAAATCTTCATCCGTTGGATAATCAGGCCAGATTTCTTGAATGATTTCATATGAATCACCTTCATCTTCAATTGCTTGTAGATTTTCTACAACCTCAAGCGGAGCTCCGGTTCTAATTGCGTAATCTACTAATTCATCTTTTGTTGCCGGCCAAGGTGCATCGCTTAAATAAGATGCTAATTCTAATGTCCAATACATAGCTGTTAATCTAATTTATAATTTTGCAAAAGTAAATTTTTTAAGTAAAAAAACAAGCTTTTTATGAATTATTTTCAATATGATAAAAGAACGTTATTAATTTTCTCCCTTATAGCTAATTTACTTTATTAGGAATCCAAGGGATTTCTTTTGCTTTGGTATCAAGGGTCAATTTTCGTGCCAACACAAAAAGATAGTCAGAAAGTCTATTTAAGTACGCCAATACATAGTCATTGATTGGTTCTAATTCGTGAAGTTGAACTGTTAAACGCTCTACACGCCTACAAACACACCTAGCAATATGACAGAATGACACCATTTGATGTCCGCCTGGTAGTATAAAATTAGTCATTTGCGGCACTAATTTTTCCATGGAATCTATTTCGTTTTCGAGAAATAGGATATCATCATTAGAAATTTTATGAATATTCAATCGATCTTTTCCACTTTTTAAACTTTCTTTATTAGGTGGTGTTGCTAACATTGCACCTATCGTAAAGAGTTCATTTTGTATTTTGAGTAATGTTGAAGAAATATTCGAGTCAATTTTTTGGTCTCTAATAAGCCCTATGTGCGAGTTTAATTCATCAACAGTACCATAGGCTTCAATGCGTAAATGATATTTAGGTACTCTAGTACCACCAAAAAGAGAGGTTTTTCCTGTATCGCCGGTTTTGGTATATATCTTCATGCTTAATCTTTATTCAAAGTTTAAAATTCAAGGGTTGAGTTCCAAAATTAAAAGTACAATATTCAATTCAAAACTAAATAACCGGTTGTTAGAATTTGGTAATTGTAATTTGAACTTTATGTTCTAATCACAAAATGCTCTTTGACTTGTTCTTTTCTAAAAAATACAATTCCCCAAAAAAATGTATCTACAGTTACAACCACTTTAGGATGATGTCTAATATATTGCCAGGCTTCTTTCATACCTTTGCTCCAATAAATATCATCAAAAATAAAAACGGAATCATTGTGAACATTTGAAAGACATTGTTCAAAATAACGAATAGTCGCCTCTTTTTGATGATTTCCATCAAAATAAATAAGTCCAAAGGTATTTTGTTTTATAACTTCAGTTAACGTTGTATCAAAGTTTCCTGTAATTATTTTGATATTATTTAAGTCAAATTTATTGAAATATTCTTGCGCAATATTTGCGGTAGATTCACAACCTTCAAGCGAAGTGACATTGGTTGAAGGATTGGTACAACTCATCGCCGAAGTAGCTAAACCAACAGAAGTACCAATTTCTAAAACCTCTTTCGGATTAAAATAAGCAATAATCCTACCTAATAGTTGAGCTCTTTTTAAAGAAATACCTGCCTTTTTAGCAATTTTTGAAACTCTTCGTTTGCTCTTATGAAGTGATTTTGAACCTACTCCAAAATCTTCAATGGAAATGACAGTTTTATTTTTTAGAAGAGAATTTCGATAATTCTGTATTTGCGAATACCAGCTTTTTTTTGATGTATCTTCAAAGCATTGGCTTACTAAGCCATAAATAAAAGGAGAGTGAATTCCCGGCTGTAAGATAGATTTCACTAAAAATTTAATATAAGATTTGAGGCGAAAAATCATATTTAGTTTTTATAACTTCGAAAATAAGACTTATTATTATAATTATTGGCATTATTGATCGAGATTCGTTAAGGAAATCTAAAATATAATTTGATGTATAAGTATTTGAATTATTAAAATGGTCTAACATTGTTGAATTTAGAGGACCCATTAAGTTTGAAGAAGATTTTTGGTAAACTATAAGCGTCAATAAACAATGATAAAAAACATTATATTTACGCATCAAAAATTTAATTTACTGATGCTTGTCACGAACTTACATTGCATAAATTTATTGAGAAACTTCGAGTTAATTATATGTATAAAATTAAAAAAATTATGTAGGTTTGCCTTTAAGATAAAATTGAAATGATACGTAATATTTTATTCATACTTTCTGTGGGTATTTTCTTTACCTCGTGTATTCCTACTAAAGATTTGACTTATTTTCAAGGGGAACCTAGTTCAAAGAATTCAATTTATAAAATGGTCAATGAACCTTACAGGTTTCAGATAAATGATATTATTGATATTCGTCTTAAAGCGGAGGATTCAAAATTGGTTTCGGTCTTTAATCAAACAAATCAACAAGGAGGTCAGTTTGGTAGCCAGTTTGACGAACAAAATCTCTATTTCACTTCTTATTCTGTTAATAGACAGGGTGTTATTAGAATACCTTATATAGGAGAGTTAAATGTATTAGGCTATACAGAAAAAGAAGTAAGAGAAAAGGTAGAAGAAGAGCTTAGTAAATTTTTTAAAGAGTCTAGTGATATTTTTGTGACCGTTAAATTAGCAGGCATTCGATTTACAGTTTTAGGAGAAGTTGCCAATCCGGGTACATTAGTTTTATTCCAAAACCAGGTAAATATTGTCGAGGCAATTGCCAACGCTGGAGATATTACGATGACTGGAGATAGAAAAAAGGTAACGATACTTCGTAAAAGTGAAGAAGGGACTAAAAAGCTTACGTTAGATTTAACAGATGTTTCTGTATTCAATTCTGAATCATTTTATGTTCAATCAAATGATATTATTTCTGTTGAACCATTAAAACAAAAATCATGGGGTACAGGTACCACAGGATCCCAAACTTTTTCAACCATTATTTCAGTGTTGTCGTTGGTGACAACTACAATTCTATTAGTTAGAAATTTATAAAATTTAATAGTACTAATATGATTAAAATAATTATTATACTCACTAAAAATGATTATTTTAGGTATCTATTTTCAACTCTCATTACTATCTAACTCATTAGAAGAATAAAAATAAACAGATGAAACAAATAAATAAGTTTGATATTAATATTGATGAACTAAAATCTTTTGATATTAAAGAGTACGTAATAAAAGTAATTTCTCATTGGAAATTGTTTTTAGTAATGCTTATATTAGGTTTGTTAGTTGCTTCTTTTTTTAATAAACGCCAACAAAGAATTTATAGTCTAAGAAGTGTTATTACAGTAAAGGAAGAACAAAATCCTTTATTTACTTCTAGTACTAATATTGCCTTTAATTGGGGAGGGCCTAGCGATAAAGTGGAAACAATTATGGCTATTTTAAAATCTAGAACTCATAATGAAAAAGTAGTCAATAAATTAAAATATTATATTACCTATTTAGAAGAAGGAAGGTTTAGAAAAAACGATGTATACGGTAAAGTTCCTTTTGAATTGGTATTAGACTCTTCTGGGTATCAACTTCTAAATGCACCTATTAAACTAGCGTTTTTAGAGAATGATGAAGTGTTGGTTTCTGTAGAATTTGAAGAAGATAGTTTCAAACGTATGAATTATCAAACAAATTTATCGAAAGACTATGAAGTTGATGACAAAACATACTCTAAAAAATTCAACATCAATGAACTTATAGAAACACCTTTTAGTAAGTTTCGTATCCTGAAAAATAATACAGTAGTAAATTTAGATGGTAAAACTTACTATATACTATTTAAAAGCTTTAATGGAGTCGTTAAGTCTTTTCAAAATATCAACACTAAAACACTTACCAAAGGTACTTCATTAATTGAGCTAGAGTTAAAAGGATCGAATAAAAAAAAGATAGAAAAATATATAAACACGACCGTTCAAGTATTAGATGAAGATCAAAAAGAGCTAAAAATTCAATATGCTATTCGAACTAAGAAATATATTGATACTGTTTTTAATTTTGCTTCAACAAATTTAAAAACAATTGAAAAGAATCTCGGAGATTATAAACAAAGAAATAAAGTATATGATTTAAGTGTAGAAGGCGAGGCATTGTTTGGTCAAGTTACTGAATTAGATTTACAGCAACAACAGGTGTTAGATAGACTGCAATATTATAAGAATCTTGAAAATTATATAGTAGCTAACAAAGAAATTAATGATGATATACCTGCCCCGGTCAATGTAACAATTGAAGATCCGAATATTTCAAAAAACATAGTAGAATTGGTCGAGCTATCTAAACAAAAAAAGAGTTTGGAGAAAACAGTTACTCCCGATTATCCGCCATTAAAAAAAGTAACGGATAGGATTGATATTACTAGGGGAGTTGTTATAGAAAACCTTTCTAATTTAAAAAATGCCACTCAGATCAATTTAACAAATATTAGAAAAAGATTAGCTACTTACAATTCAAGATTAAATACCTTACCTAAAAAAGAACAAGGGTTGGTTAAGTATCAACGTGATTATAATTTAACAGCCGCAAATTATGAATACTTAAAACAAAAGCAATATGAAGCAGGTACAGCGATTGCGGCTAATGTTTCTGACATTAAAATATTAGATAAAGCAAAAGACGTAGGGCAACCACCAATAAGTCCGAGACCATTGTTTAATTATCTGATTGCAATCATGTTAAGTTTCGGATTTCCTTTTTTGTTTATTATTGTAAAGGAAGCAGTGAATAATAAAATAGCAACTGTTGAAGAGATTGAGAAATTATATGAAATTCCGGTATTGGGTGTTATTGGAAGAGGTGTTATAGATAGTTATTTGGCAGTTTTTAATAAACCAAAATCATCAATGGCAGAATCTTTTAGAGCATTACGATCTAATATTCAATTTTTATTTAAAAAAGGAGAAGGTTCAAAAACAATTGTTGTCACATCTTCTGTAAGTGGTGAAGGTAAAACATTATGTTCTATTAATATGGCGTCTGTTTTTGCGATGAGTGATAAAAAAACAATTTTATTAGGGCTAGATCTAAGAAAACCTAAATTACATGATGATTTTGATGTAAGTAATGATGTTGGTCTTGTAAATTATTTAATTGGTCAAAAAGAATTAGACACGATCATTCAACAAACTAAAATACCAAATTTAGATATAATTACATCTGGACCCGTACCACCAAACCCTTCAGAGTTGATATTGAATGAGCAGACGAACAAGATGATGGAGTCATTAAAAGATAAGTATGATTATATTATTATTGATACGCCTCCAGTTGGGTTAGTAGCCGATGCTATAGAGTTATTTAAATATGCTGATGCTATTATGTATATTATTAGGCAAAATTATTCGCAAAAGGGAATGCCTAAAATGATTGATGAAAAATACAAAAATGGCGAAGTGAAAAATATTAGTTATGTCTTAAATGACTTTGCTGTTAAAGATAGTTATGGCTATGGTTATGGCTACGGTTATGGCTACGGATATGGAGGCTATGGCTATGGTAAATATGGTAATGGCTACCATCAAAATGAAAAAAAACAGTCTTGGTTTAAAAAGTTATTCAAATAAATGAAAACTATATGCTTAGTAAAAAGCAACAAATAGTGAAACGTATATTTGACCTTGTTTTTTCTTTTATCGGAATTGTTATTTTCTCACTTCCTATTTTAATTTTGATAGTAATCTCTACAATTTCTACTAAAAAATTCGGATTATTTTCTCAACGCAGAGTCGGTCAACACGCTAGAATATTTACAATGTATAAAATTAGAACGATGCGATGTCATCATGATGAAAATTTTATTACAACGGCAAATGATCAAAGAATAACTTCAGCAGGTAAATATTTGAGAAACCATAAATTAGATGAGATTCCACAGTTGTATAATGTATTGATAGGAAATATGAGTTTTGTTGGGCCTAGACCAGATGTTGTTGGTTATGCTGATAAACTAAAAAACGATGATCGTATTATTTTATCTGTAAGACCGGGTATTACAGGTCCAGCTACATTAAAATTCAGAAATGAAGAAGAGTTATTAGCAGAACAAGCAAACCCTAAAGAGTACAATGATACTTTTATCTGGAAAGAAAAAATAAAAATCAATAGAACTTATATTGAAAATTGGTCATTTTTAGGGGATTTAAATTACATCTTTAAAACAATTTTTCCTTAGATTTGCACATTGAAAAAATAAAAGAAAAATGAAAGAAACAAAAATTGCTATTATTGGTTTGGGTTATGTGGGATTACCCTTGGCTGTCGAATTTGCCAAAAAATATCAAGTTATTGGTTTAGACATTAATAAGCAACGAATTAATGAATTAAGACAAAATGAAGATGTTACCTTAGAAACAGCATCTTCAGAGTTAGAGAGTGTAAATGTATCATCGTTAGATGAATTGAATGGAGCATCTAAGGGTTTATGGTTAACAGATAGCCTCTCTGAAATTGAAAATTCAAACTTTTACATTATAACTGTTCCTACTCCTGTTGATAAAAATAACAGACCAGATTTAACTCCGCTATATAAAGCAAGTGAAACTGTAGGTAGTGTATTGAAAAAAGAGGATGTTGTTGTATATGAATCTACCGTTTTTCCGGGTGCAACAGAAGATGAATGCGTGCCTATTTTAGAAAAAGTTTCAGGTCTTACTTTTAATAAAGACTTTTATGTAGGGTATTCACCAGAAAGGATAAACCCGGGAGACAAAGAGCACACTGTTACTAAAATTTTAAAAGTTACTTCAGGTTCAACTCCAGAAATTGGAAAATATGTAGATGATATTTATAAATCTATTATTGTTGCGGGGACACATTTAGCGCCTTCGATTAAAGTAGCTGAAGCTGCAAAAGTGATTGAAAATTCACAACGAGATATTAATATTGCATTTGTAAATGAATTGTCTAAGATATTTCGTTTGATGGATATTGACACCAATGAAGTATTAGAAGCGGCAGGTACAAAATGGAACTTTTTACCTTTTAAACCAGGTCTGGTTGGTGGACATTGTATAGGTGTTGATCCTTACTATTTAGCACAAAAGGCAATGGAGTTAGGGTATAACCCTGAAATTATTTTAGCAGGAAGACGATTGAATGATAGTATGGGTCCTTTTGTATCTCAAGAGACTGTGAAAATGATGATAAAAAAAGGAATTCCGATAAAAGATGCCATTGTATTGGTGTTGGGTATTACCTTTAAAGAAGATTGTCCTGATATTAGAAATTCAAGAGCTATTGATATTGTTAGAGAATTTGAAACCTATGGAGTTAATGTTGATGTTTTTGATCCTTGGGCAACAGTTTCAGCTGTAAAGCATGAATATGGTATAAATTTAATATCCGCAGTAAGTGATATTGATAAACGATATGATAGTGTTGTTATAGCTGTATCTCATAAAGAGTTTTTTGAGTTAGATTTAAATAAATTGGTAGCAGATGATCATGTGATTTTTGATGTTAAGGCAACATTTTCAAAGGAAAAATCGCACAGCAGACTATAAAAATTCGTCTTTGCGAGAAATTGTTAAAGCAATTTCGTGGCAATCTCTTAGTAAATACCAAACTTAATAAATAGGTTTAGAAATGTTTTTATAAGGTCACTTTTTGAATCAATAGAGATCACCACGTTGCTCCGCTCCTCGTGATGACATTTTGTTTTTAAGAATATCCCAAAGGACTAAGATTGAAATTGAAATGTAAATATGAAGATTAAAAAAAATGGAAAAAGAAATTAAAAATAAAGTATTAATTACTGGAGCCGCAGGATTCATCGGTCACCACCTTGCAAAACTTTTAGCTAAAAGTGGTTATAATGTAATAGGTATCGATAATATTAATGATTATTACGACCAAAATTTAAAACTAGCTAGGTTGACAGATTTGGGAATTGATATTTCTAGTATTGAAGAAAACAAACCAATAGAAGGTAGCATAACATTTGTAAAGTTAGATATGCGAAATGCTAATGATGTAATGGCTTTGTTTAAAAAAGAAAGATTTGACTATGTCGTAAATTTAGCCGCACAAGCTGGTGTACGCTACTCATTAGAAAATCCTCAGTCATATATTGATAATAATATCACAGGTTTTTTAAATATTTTAGAAGGATGTAGAAATTACCCTGTAAAACACTTAGTATATGCTTCTTCAAGTTCTGTTTATGGTTTGAGCGAAGAAATTCCATTTTCAACAAGTTGCCATACAGACCATCCCTTGGCAATGTATGCAGCTAGCAAGAAGGCAAATGAAATGATGGCGCATTCATATGCACATTTGTTTAGAATACCGAGTACGGGGCTCCGTTTTTTTACAGTGTATGGCCCTTGGGGAAGACCTGATATGGCGTTGCATATCTTTACAAAAGCGATTGTAGAAGATAAAGAATTTGAAGTATTTAATCACGGTAATATGAGTCGTGATTTCACCTACGTAGATGATATAGTTGAAAGTGTTAAACGACTAATTCCTAAACCGCCACAAGAAAACAATCCTAATTTTGATCCTGCTAAACCAGATCCATCAATGAGTACTGCACCTTATCAGTTATTTAATGTTGGTAATAATAGTCCCGTGGCATTAATGGATTATGTACATGCGGTAGAAAAAGCTTTAGATAAAAAAGGTAAAATAGTATATAAACCGATGCAACCCGGTGATGTAGCAGCTACTTATGCTAATGTTGAGGGTTTATTTGAATATATAGATTTTAAACCTTCCACTACAATTGAAGAAGGAATTAAGGTATTTGTTGATAAATACTTAGAATTAAATACTTAGATTTTGAATCAAGACTTAAAGATAGCTATACAGGCCGCTATTGATGCGGGTACTGAAATCATGAAGGTTTATAACAGTGATTTTAGCTATGAATTAAAAAGTGATACATCGCCATTAACTATTGCAGATAAGAATGCTAACGATATTATAAATAAATATTTAATTCAAACAGGTATTCCAATAATTAGTGAGGAAAACGCACAGATTGATTTTGAAGAACGAAAAAATTGGAATAGATGCTGGATAGTTGACCCTCTTGATGGAACCAAAGAGTTTATCAAACGAAATGGAGAGTTTACCGTAAACATTGCCTTAATAGAAAATGGAATTCCTATGTTAGGAGTTGTGTATGTGCCAGATTCAGGAAAGTTATTTTTTGCAGATGTATTAAAGAAAGAAGCACATTCTCTAAATGTAACTTCGAATGATATTTTATTGGAAGAGATATTATCGACTTCAAAAAAAATTATATTTAAGAAAAATAAGGAAACTTTTATAAGAGTTGTGGGGAGCCGTTCACATATGAATAAAGAGACTTTAGATTTTATGAATGTGTTGAAAGAAAAGTATAATGAAGTTGAAGTGATCTCAAAAGGAAGTTCTCTTAAGTTTTGTTTAGTTATAGAAGGATTAGCCGATATTTATCCTAGATTTGCACCAACTATGGAATGGGATACTGCAGCAGCTCATGCAATCTGTAGTGCAAGTGGGGTTTCAGTTATTTCTAACGAAACCAATAAAGAATTAAACTATAATAAAGAAAATTTGTTAAATCCTTGGTTTATATGTAAGCGTTGAGATGTGTGAAATGAATATGTAATTTCGATAATTATTGAAACCGTCTGAACAATAAATAGTATAAGCAGATGAAAGATATATCAAAAAAAAGACATGTTGCAAAAACACTTACTTGGAGATTTATTGCCACCGGTACTACTGTTCTTTTAGCTTGGATTATATCCGGAGATCCCATGATTGGGTTACAAGTTGGAGCCTGGGAGTTTATATTAAAATTATTACTGTACTATGTTCACGAACGAGTTTGGTATAAAATTGATTTTGGATTAATTTCAAGAAGAAATAAAAAGTAAAATGGCTAATAACATCATTGCGCATAACTTTAGTATTTCTAGAAAAGATCGAAATACTAAAAACGATCACAATTCTTTTTTAATTTGGTTTACAGGTTTGTCAGGGTCGGGTAAGTCGACAATAGCAAATGCTCTAGAAATAAAATTACATAAAAAACGCATTAATACATATATTTTAGATGGAGATAATATCCGTGAAGGGATTAATAAGGATTTAACATTTTCTCCTGAAGATAGAACTGAAAATATAAGAAGAATTGCAGAAGTTGCACACTTATTTGTTGATGCGGGAGTGGTTGTTTTAGGAGCATTCGTCTCTCCTTATAGAAAAGATAGAGAGAATATCAAGAAAATAGTTGGTGATACTAATTTTATTGAAGTGTATGTAAATACGTCAGTCGAAAAATGTGAAGAAAGAGACGTAAAAGGCTTGTATAAAAAAGCACGCCAAGGTGAAATTAAAAATTTTACAGGTGTTAGTGCGCCTTATGAAGCACCAGATTCACCAGATATAGAGATCAAAACAGAACAATTAACTATTGAAGAATCAGTGAATAAAATAGTCGAGAGTATAACTAAAAAATTAAAAAATGAGTAAGTATTTTCTAAATTATTTAGATGAATTAGAATCAGAAGCAATGTTTGTGTTGAGAGAAGTATATGCTCAATTTAGAAATCCAACCATTCTTTTTTCAGGTGGTAAAGATTCTATTGTATTGACACATTTAGCTAAAAAAGCATTCTATCCGAGTAAAATACCTTTTTCTCTAATGCATATTGATACAGGTCATAATTTCCCAGAAACTATTGATTTTAGAGATGTGTTAGTTGATAATTTAGGTGTTCAATTACTCGTAGGGTCTGTGCAAGAAGCCATTGAAGATGGTAGAGTGGTTGAAGAAAAAGGTAAGAATGCTACCAGAAATAGCTTGCAAATTACAACCTTATTAGATGCTATAGAAAATAATAAAATTGATTGTGCCATTGGTGGCGGTAGAAGGGATGAAGAAAAAGCCAGAGCAAAAGAGCGTTTTTTCTCACATAGAGATGATTTTGGACAATGGACACCTAAAAACCAACGGCCAGAATTGTGGAATCTATTTAATGGTAGAATGCAACAAGGTGAACATTTTAGAGTGTTTCCTATTAGTAACTGGACTGAAATGGATGTTTGGAATTACATTAAAAGAGAACAAATTGAAATTCCTTCGTTGTATTTTGCGCATGAACGTCAAGTTGTTAGAAGAAGTGATAGTTGGATTCCTGTTTCTGAATATTTACCAAAAATAGAGAATGAAGAAGTTTTTACTAAAAAGATAAGATTTAGAACACTAGGTGATATTACGATTACAGGTGGTATTGAAAGTGAAGCAGATACACTCGAAAAAATTGTAGATGAGGTATCGGCTATGAGAGAAACAGAAAGGGGAAATAGGTCTGATGATAAAAGATCAGAAACTGCCATGGAAGATAGAAAAAAGCAAGGGTATTTTTAGTATTGACATCATTCGTATTGAATAAATGAAAGAAAAGAAAAAGAATCGAAATAAATTAAAATAATGCTGTAAAGTTCAGCATGACAATTATAATTATGGGCAAAATAACAAACAATCAATTATTACGATTTACAACTGCAGGAAGTGTTGATGATGGTAAAAGTACACTTATTGGAAGATTGCTTTATGACTCAAAATCAATTTTTGAAGATCAATTAGAATCAGTTGAAAATACAAGTAAGAGAAAAGGACATGAATCTGTTGATTTAGCGTTGTTTACTGATGGTTTGAAAGATGAAAGAGAACAAGGTATTACTATTGATGTAGCTTATAGGTATTTTACAACGCCGCGTCGTAAATTTATAATTGCTGATACACCTGGTCATATTCAATATACCCGTAATATGGTAACTGGGGCATCAACAGCAAACGTTGCATTGATATTAATAGATGCCAGAAAAGGCGTTATCGAGCAGACCAAAAGACATTCTTATATAGCATCACTATTACAAATATCTCATATTATAGTATGTGTGAATAAGATGGATTTGGTTGATTATAGTGAGGAAGTTTTCAATGATATCGTGAGACAGTATGAAGAAATATCGTCAAAGATGATGATAAAAGATGTAAGATATATACCTATTAGCGCTTTAGAAGGAGATAATGTGGTACATAGATCTGAAAAAACAAAATGGTATCAAAATGCGCCATTATTATATACACTGGAGACAATTCATATAAGTAGTGATAATAATATGGTAGATGCTCGATTCCCGGTACAAACAGTATTGAGGCCTCAGACTGAAGAATTTAGAGATTATAGAGGTTATGCAGGAAGAGTTGCAAGTGGAATTTTTAGGAACGGAGATGATATTAAGGTATTACCTTCTGGTTTTACATCAACTATTATGGCTATAAATTATTACAAAGATATAGTTGAAGAAGCTATTTCAGGAATGTCGGTAGCTATTACGTTGAATGATGATATCGATATCAGTAGAGGTGACATGATCGTTAAAATAAATAATATACCAGAAGCATCACAAGACGTTACAGCAATGTTATGCTGGTTCAACGAGCAAAATGCAAGACCACGGGCCAAATATATCCTGAGACATACTACAAATGAACAAAAAGCCGTTATTAAAGAAGTAGTGTATAAAGTTAATATAGATACGTTTAAAAGAATTGAAGATGATAAAGAGCTGTCTATGAATGATATTTGTAAAGTAAATTTACGAATTACTGCACCACTCATTATTGATGGCTATAACACGAATAGAGAAACAGGAAGTTTTATTTTGATAGATGAGGCTACCAATGAAACGGTTGCTGCAGGTATGATAGTATAATACTATAGAATACTTGAGTAAATAGATTAAAAGACCTACTTCTCGGTAGGCTTTTTTTTAGCACATAAATTTTTGTGAAATTTTAAAATTGAATGAATTAATTTTTGTAATATTTTATATGGAGATATAGAATTTTAAAATGGTCATATTTGCAACGATAAATCAATAAAAATTTTGTTGATACTTTGTTAATTTCTTCACTATTTTGGCGTACTATATGCCTATTATTGTCCTGTTAAAAATCTATCTTTACAGTATTCAAAGAAGCATAAATTAGCCCTTTATTTTAAGAAAAAATGGGACTGATAAGAGCGAAGCATTGGTATATTTGTATGAATAGATAAGTTGATTTTTTTAATTTTTAGAATAAATATAGATGAAAAAAGTAGCGTTAATAACTGGTGTAACGGGACAAGACGGAGCATATTTAAGCGAGTTTTTATTAAAAAAAGACTATATAGTACATGGTTTAAAGCGTAGATCGTCATTATTCAATTCAGATAGGATCGATCATTTATATCAAGATCCTCATATTGAAAATCAGAATTTTGTATTGCATTATGGTGATATGACTGACAGTACAAATCTAATTCGAATCATACAAGAAGTGCAACCAGATGAGATCTATAATTTAGCTGCTATGAGTCATGTGCATGTATCTTTTGACATGCCTGAATATACTGCAAATGCTGATGGTATAGGTACTCTTCGATTGTTAGAAGCTATCCGAATTTTAAAACTAGAAGATAAAGTTAGAATCTATCAAGCTTCAACTTCAGAGCTTTATGGCAAGGTTCAAGAAACACCACAGACTGAAAAAACTCCATTTTATCCACGGAGTCCATATGCGGTTGCAAAAATGTATGCCTATTGGATTACAGTGAACTATAGAGAAGCCTATAATATTTTTGCTTGTAATGGTATCTTATTTAATCATGAATCCCCGATTCGAGGAGAAACTTTTGTAACTAGAAAAATCACAAGAGCGGTGTCAAGAATAGCATTGGGCTTACAAGAGAAATTTTATTTAGGTAATTTAGATGCCCAACGTGACTGGGGACATGCAAAGGATTATGTAAGAATGATGTGGATGTTGTTACAGCATGACAAACCAGAAGATTGGGTAATTGCCACAGGTACAACAACATCGGTTAGAGACTTTGTGAGAATGTCTTTTAATGAGGTTGGTATAGAATTAGAATTTAAAGGAAAAGATACGAATGAAATAGGGTATATAAAAAAATGTACAGATTCTAATTATCAACTAGAGATTGGTAAGGAAATTCTTGCCATTGATGCTAGATATTTTAGACCAACAGAAGTTGATCTACTTGTGGGTGATGCTACCAAAGCAAAAGAAAAATTAGGATGGGTACCAGAATATAATTTACAAGATTTGATACACGAAATGATGCAAAGCGATTTAAAATTGATGCAGAAAGATCAGTATTTAAAAGATGGTGGTTATAATACGTTGAACTATTATGAATAGGAATTTTAGTATATTTTACTATTATTTAAAGCCTGTGTAAAATTAATAATAGAAATCAATTTGTTTACCCCGACCTTAAGGTCATTTCCTAGTTGATGGCATCGAGTAATATTTGATCTTTGAAAAGTAAGGTTAAGCAAAATGTCACATTGAGCGCAGTCGAAATGCTTAGAAATATAAACATAAAAGCCCTTGGACTCCACTTAGGAGGATATGCTAATTACTTTTCAAACAAAATGCCTCATTCTTGGAAATAATTACCCTAAAGGAAGTAAATTTATTGAACGAATGATAGTATTCTTCGCCTCCCTTTAGGGCAGGGGTCAAGCGAAGAATAATTTACATAATCACAATATCACTAACACATGAATAAAGATTCAAAGATCTATATTGCAGGTCATAGAGGATTAGTAGGTAGCGCAATTCTTAAAAATTTAAAATCAAAAGGATATACTAATTTTATTACTAAGACGCATAAAGAACTTAATTTAATTGATCAATTAGAGGTTGCAACATTTTTTGAAACAGAAAAACCAGAGTATGTTTTTTTAGCTGCCGCAAAAGTCGGAGGTATTATTGCCAATAATACGTACAGAGGTGAGTTTATTTATGAAAACATAATGATACAGAGTAATGTAATTCATCAATCATATGTACATAAGGTAAAGAAATTAATGTTCTTAGGTAGTACTTGTATCTACCCGAAGAATTGTCCTCAACCCATGAAAGAAGAGTATTTACTTACTGATGAATTAGAATATACGAATGAACCTTATGCCATCGCAAAAATAGCCGGTATAAAAATGTGTGAAAGCTATAATTTACAATATGGCACTAATTTCTTATCAGTTCAACCGACTAATTTATACGGCCCCAATGATAATTTTGATTTAGAAAAATCACATGTGCTACCTGCACTATTGCGTAAAATTCATTTGGGAAAAGCCTTAGAAAATAGTGATTTGGAAACTGTAAGAAAAGATTTAGATAAATTGCCTATTGAAGGAATTTCAGGAAAGAGTTCAGAAAAAGAGATAGAAAAAATTCTGAGGAAATACGGAATCAAAAAATCAAAAACCGAAAATCACAAATCGCAAATTTCAATAGAGGTTTGGGGCTCCGGAAAACCTATGCGTGAATTTCTTTGGAGTGAAGATATGGCGGATGCTTGTGTTTTTTTAATGGAAAAAGTTGATTTCAATGACCTTGTCTCTCCCTTTGGGGGAGATGCCCAAAGGGCAGAGGGGGAGGGAGATATGGATAGTTTTCCCCCTTCGGGGGAAATGTCCGCAGGACAAAGGGGGAGGAATACCCACATCAATATTGGCACAGGAAAAGAAATTTCAATAAAAGAGCTTGCAGAAACTGTTAAAAATAGGGTTGATTTTAAAGGAGAGCTGCATTTTAATACTAAGAAGCCGGATGGTACGTTACGGAAGTTAACAGATTCTTCTAAATTGCATAAATTAGGATGGAAACACTCGGTCGGGTTAGAAGATGGAATTAAAAAGATATATGATTGGTATTTAAACAATTGATTTTTATTTAGATACCTACTTAATATTTAATGATATAATAAAACAATAATATGTTAGATTTAAATAATAAATCAATACTAATTACTGGGGGAACAGGTTCCTTTGGGAAAACATTTACAAGACTCATTTTTAAACGGTTTCCAAATGTAAAGCGATTGGTTATCTTATCAAGAGATGAACAAAAACATTATCAGATGGCCATGGAATTTCCTGAAAATAAATATCCGGCAATTCGGTATTTTGTAGGTGATGTGAGAGATAGAAACAGATTAAAAAGTGCTTTCGAAAGCATTGACATTGTGATACATGCTGCGGCGATGAAACATGTACATATTGCTGAATACAACCCCATGGAATGTGTAAAAACAAATATCCTAGGAGCAGAAAATGTTATTGACGCTGCCATAGAAGCGAACGTGAAAAACGTAGTAGCATTATCAACTGACAAAGCAGCTGCACCTATCAATTTGTATGGTGCCACGAAATTGGCTTCAGATAAACTATTTGTGGCAGCAAATAATATTAAAGGTTCTAGAGATATCAAATTTTCGGTTGTACGATATGGTAATGTGATGGGATCTAATGGTTCCGTAATGCCTTTCTTTTTAGATAAGAGAAAAGAAGGGGTTTTACCAATTACAGATGATAGAATGACGCGTTTTAATATCAGCCTCGAAGATGGTTGTGAGATGGTTTTTAACGCTATAGATAAAGCCTGGGGAGGTGAAATATTTGTTCCTAAAATACCATCCTATAAAATTACAGATGTGGCGACAGCAATTGCACCTGAATGTGATCAAAAAATAGTTGGCATTCGGCCGGGAGAAAAATTACATGAAGAAATGATTACCATGTCTGATTCTTTTAATACTTGGGATCTCGGAAAATACTATGCAATACTTCCTCAAAAAACTAATTTTAAACTGGAGGAATATGTCAAACATTTTAAAGCTAAAAAGGTTGTCGAAGGTTTTAGCTACAACTCAGCAGAAAATAGTGAATGGGAAACCATTGATAGTCTTCGAAATTTGATTATAGAACATGTAGATCCAAATTTTAAGGCAGAATGAAACCTATACCTTACGGAAGACAAAACATAACCAAAGAAGATATAGATGCTGTTGTAGAAACACTACAGGCTGATTTTTTAACTCAGGGACCAAAAGTAAAGGAGTTTGAAGATAAATTTGCAGCATATATAGGATCAAATTATGCGGTAGCTATTAATAATGCTACTGCAGGGCTCCATCTTGCGGTGTTAACTATGGGATTAAAAGAAGGAGAACGCGTGATAACTACACCAATAACATTTGCCGCATCAGCAAATTGTGTACGTTATGCCGGTGGAGAGGTGTGGTTTGCAGATATAGATCCGGATGCTTATTTACTTTCAATAGAGAGCACAAGAAAATTAATCGAAAGTAAACCCAAAGGTTTTTTTAAAGGAATTATCCCGGTTGATTTTGCGGGATTACCAATAAATTTGGAAGCTTTCCGAGAATTGGCAGACGAACATGGATTATGGATCATTGAAGATGCTTGTCATGCTCCCGGAGGCTATTTTACTGACTCAAAAGGAATTAAACAAAATTGTGGAAATGGAAATTATGCAGATTTAGCTATTTTTTCATTTCATCCTGTAAAGCATATCGCTTGTGGTGAAGGTGGTATGGTGACTACCAATTCTGAAGAGCATTATAAAAAACTATTATTATTAAGGTCACACGGTATCACGAAAGAGAATATGTCAGAAAACCATGGCGGTTGGTTTTATGAAATGCAAGAACTAGGGTTTAATTATAGGTTAACTGATATACAATCTGCATTGGGTATTACACAATTAGCAAAAAATACGGCAGGAGTAAAACAAAGAAATAGCATTGCAGATACTTATAAAAAGGCTTTTAAAGGTAAAATTAAATTTCAAAACCTTCCAGAAGGTTCTTACAATGCACATCATTTATTCATAATAGAAATTGAAGAGAGAAAAGGATTGTATGACTATTTAAGAACCCATAATATCTTTGCTCAAATACACTATATTCCAGTTCATACATTACCTTATTATAAAGAAATAGGTTATGGTGATGCCACTTTGTCAAAAGCCGAAGAATATTATTCAAAATGTATTAGTTTACCAATGTATCCCACTTTGTCGATGACGGAACAAAAATTTGTGATTGAAAGAATTTTAGAATTTGTTAGTCTATAAATGCAACAACTAAAAAACATAGCAATAATACCAGCCAGAGGTGGTAGTAAAAGAATTATAGGTAAAAATATCAAGGATTTTTTAGGCAAACCTATTGTTGCGTATTCTATTGAGGCAGCCATTAACTCTAAATTATTTGATGAAGTTATTGTTTCAACAGATGATAGCGAAATAGCTAGGGTTGCTCAAAAATATGGGGCGAATGTTCCATTTTTTAGAAGTAAAAAAAATGCTGACGATTTTGCAACTTTGTCGGATGTTGTAGAAGAGGTTTTACAAGAATATAAAAATCAGGATATAGAGTTTCAAAGTGTGTGTTGTATTCTTCCAACAGCACCATTTATTTCTGTTAAAAATTTACAAAGTTCTTATGAAAAATTGCGTGTAGAGAGTTTTGACACAATTTTCCCTGTATTACAATTTTCCTTCCCAATCCAACGATGCCTTCAAATCAAAAAAGACAAAGTTTCAATGGTTTGGCAAGAGCATTTAAATACACGTTCACAAGATTTACCAGATAGATATCACGATGCGGGACAATTTTACTGGTGCGATACCAAGGCTTTTGTTAAAAGTAAAAAATTGTATACAGAAAACTCAGGAGCCATTGTAATTTCTCAATTAGAAGCCCAAGATATTGATACAGAAATTGACTGGAAATTGGCAGAATTAAAATATAAAGTACTTAATGAAATTTCCGAATAAATACCCTTTTTTAAATCAAAACATTTTTCAAAGAGAGGAGTTTTCTATTGTCCCTATTCGGTATGAAGATCGGTTTAAAATTATGAAATGGCGAAATGAGCAAATTTATCATTTGCGCCAACCTGAGCCGTTAACTAAAGAAGATCAGGAAAATTACTTTTCTACTACAGTATCAAAATTATTTCACCAGAAGAAACCTAATCAAATATTATTCTCATATTTAAGAAATGATGAATGTATTGGTTATGGAGGTTTAGTTCATGTTAATTGGATGGATATGAATGCAGAAATTTCATTCATAATAAACACCAAACTCGAAAAAGAAGAGTTCCATTTTCATTGGAATACCTATTTACATTTGCTCGAAGAAGTTGCATTTAGAGAACTAAATCTTCATAAAATTTATGTCTATGCGTTTGATTTACGTCCACATTTATATGAAGCTGTTGAAGAGATTGGTTTTGTGAAGGAAGCAGTTTTAAATGAGCATTGCATAATTGATGGAGAATTTAAAGATGTTGTGATTCATTCTAAAATGAATAATAGTTAATACAAAGTTTATGTTCAATATAGGGGTGCTTTGTAGTGGTGCATTAGGTTTATCAACCTTACGACATATTGTTAAAAATTATAATGTTCAATTTGTATTAACCGATAAGAAATCTGACGCAATTATTGAATTTTCAAAAGAAAATTGTATTCCTGTATTTGCCGGAAACCCGAGAAACGGAAAAGGTCTTACGTTTATAAAACCAATTGAAGTTGATATAATTGCTTCTATTAATTATTTATTTTTAATTCAAGAGGATATAATTAAACATCCGAAGAAACTGGCATTTAATATTCATGGTTCGCTATTGCCAAAATATCGCGGACGAACACCGCATGTTTGGGCAATTATCAATGGAGAAAAAGAAGCAGGTATTACTGCTCACATTATTGATGCAAATTGTGATACAGGTGATATTATTCACCAATTAACTGTTAAAATTGAATCAGAAAACACTGGAGCAGATATTTTAAAAAAATACGCTGAATTATATATTCCCTTGGTTGATAAAGTCTTGCTAGCTATTGAAAATGACGATTTAAAAACTATACCACAAGATAACTCTAAAGCTACTTATTTTGGAAAGCGAACACCAGATGATGGTGAGATTAATTGGAATTGGAGTAAAGAAAACATCAGAAATTGGGTACGCGCACAAGCATATCCATATCCAGGTGCATTTACTTTTTTTGATAATGAAAAAGTGATCATTGATAAAGTTTCAACCAACGAAAACAATGATTTTGTGGCTGAGAACGGAGAAATAGTACAGACTGATCCTAAGATTATCATCAAAGTTAAAGACGGATTGATAATTCTAGAGAATATTAGAAGTAAAAATAACACATTTGGTGTTGGAAAAAGATTAACAAATGAAGATAGGAAATAGAGAAATTGGTGGAGATAATCCGTGTTTTATAATTGCTGAATTATCTGCAAACCACAATGGTAATTTAGAAATTGCTATTGAAACCATTCGTGCTGCTAAAAAAACCGGTGCAGATGCCATAAAGTTACAAACGTATACTCCAGATACGTTAACCATTGATTGCGATAATGAGCATTTTCAAATACATGAGGGCACCTTATGGGATGGAAAAACACTATATGAGTTATATGGCGAGGCTTTTACACCTTGGGAGTGGCATAAAAAACTTTTTGATGTGGCTAAAGAAGAAGGGTTAATCTGTTTCTCTTCACCTTTTGATTTTACCGCAGTAGATTTTCTTGAAGAATTAAATGTACCGGCTTACAAAATTGCCTCATTTGAAATTCAAGATATTCCATTAATAGAATATGCCGCATCAAAAGGAAAACCAATTATTATATCTACTGGAATTGCTGAAAAAGAAGATATTCAATTAGCCGTAGATACATGTAGAAATGTAGGCAATAATGATATTGTTTTACTAAAGTGCACATCTTCTTATCCAGCACCATTAGACTTAGCGAACTTAAACACAATTCCAGATTTAAAAAGTCGTTTTGATGTTGAAGTTGGTTTTAGCGATCATACATATGGATCATTAGCACCAGCTGTTGCCACTGCATTAGGAGCCAAAATAATTGAAAAACATTTTATTTTGGATAAATCTATTGGTGGGCCTGATGCAAATTTTTCATTAGATGTAAAAGAGTTCACCGACTTGGTAGAAAAAGTACGAGACACTGAAAAATTGCTCGGAAAAGTATCTTATGAAATCTCAGAAAAAGTAAAAAATAACAGGAAGTTTGCAAGATCTCTTTTTGTAGTAGAAGATGTAAAAGAGGGAGATGTGATTACTGAAAAGAATGTGCGCTCGATCCGTCCAGGTTATGGGATGCACCCGAAATACTATTCTGAAATATTAGGAAATTTTTTTTTACAAGATATTAAAAAGGGAACACCATTATCACATAATCTAATTTTAAAAACTAGTGTTTAAAGGTTTAATAAAGAACAGGAACTCAACAAACAGTATGATCGTTTTCTTGAGTTCTTCGAGCTTCATTAGTAATTTATTAACTATTGTATCTGGCATAATAGTATTAAAATGGTTATTGCCTTCAGAGCTAGGTTTTTTTAATTCTTTTACAATTATTGTTGGTTATATTACCTTGGCTCATATAGGAGTACCTGTAGCTTTAAATAGAGATCTACCCTATTTTATGGGTAAAGGAGAGAAGAAAGAAGCTTTAAAATTAGCTTCGGTCGCTAAGTATTGGTCTTTTTATGTGTCTGTTGTTATATCTATCTTAGGAATTCTACTTGCATTATTTTATGTGATTAATCGGCAAAGATTTGATTATGCTGCGGGTATTTTAGTAATAATATTTCAAACATGGAATGGAATTTACGTAGCTAAATATTTAAGAATACTTTATAGAACAAACAGAGATTTTAATAAACTTTCTTTAATAAATTTAACAGTAGCCATATTTTCTTTTCTTAGCATCTACTTTGTTTACGAATTTGGATTTTATGGCTTGTGTTTAAGAGCAATTATTATTGTGCTTATTAGCTTTTCCCTTTTATGGTATTGGAGACCAATAAAAGTCAAAATGGAGTGGGACTATGAAGTGTTTAAAGGAATGCTTAAAATCGGATTTCCTATGTTTTTAGTTAATAATGTTTATGGAAAATGGGAGTTAATTCAAAGAACTTTAATATTAGTGATATTAGGGACAAATGCACTGGGTTTATTTACAATTGTTTTCGTAATTGGCAATGCTTATAAAATATTTTCAAATTCAATAAATACTGTACTTTTCCCTTCTTTTATGATGCAATGGGGAAATAATAAAACTATAGGACAAATTTTTTTGCATAACATGATTAAACCCTTAACCTTGGTTACGTTAATTTTATTAATAATTTCTCCAATACTTTGGTATGTCTTACCAATAATGGTTAATCAATATTTGCCTAAATATTCAGATATTATTAAGGCAGGTCAATGGATGATAATAGCAGGAGTTTTTGGAGTTTTAAATATGTTAGCAGTTTTTTATAATGTTATAAATTCACAAAAACAAAGATTATTTATGTTTTTAAGTGGTGAAATATCTTGGTTCTTGATTATTGCTATTGCTTTTCTTCTTAAAAAAATGACTTTTGAACTGTTTCCTCAGGCACTAATATTAAGTTATATTATAATGGCTTTTGTGAGTGTTATTTATATAAAAAAGAATTGGTTTAAGACTCAAGAAAATTTTAAGGATTAACGTATTAATAATTTATTTGCACTATGCTAAATTTTGTTTGTAAGCATATTTTAAAGAAAGATATTGTGTTGTATAAACCACATCGCCAAACCTTTCCAATTATAACAAATGAAGTTAATCAATCAAATTATATATTTATTAATTTATATTCTATTTGGAAATTAATACCCTTTTCAAGTAAGAATAAAATGAAATTTAAAGTAATGTACCTCATTTTGAATATTATTAATCCAAAATTGATAATAGACATTAATTGGATAACTATATGGGAATCGTTGTATTTGGTATGGACAAAAAATCATAAAAAAAGTAAGTTTATTGTTGTACAACACGGGTCATATGTAGCCGGTGTGGTTAATGATGTGGCTCATAAATATACTAAATGTGATGTTTTTTTAATCTGGGGTAATTATTTCAAAGAGTTATTTGAAAATTATAATAAAAATAAAAGAACTCAAATAATTAGTTTCGGAAATCCCGTTTATAATACTAAAAATAGAGATAATTTAAGGTATTCAAATAACAATACAGGTAATGTCTTAATAGCACCTTCTGCAATTAATCAAGAAAGATTAAGTTTTTATTCTGACCTATTTAAAAAAATAGAAATGCTAGGTTTTAATGTCTTTGTAAAAACACATGCGAAACAAGGAACTAATAAAATATTAAGTGGTAATAAAATCAGCTATCCTGTTTTGGAAGGGGTGAATGTAATTGACAAAAACTTGGAAGAGGTGTTGAAAAAGAATAATTTTGATTTTATAATCTCCGACCACTCAACTTCATTGTTAGATGCCATTTTTTTTAAAAATAAGGTGCTGTATTTTTCACCAATGAATCATAAAGAGATTACAGAAAATCATTATTCAAAATATTTAGTTAATATTTTCGATGATTATAAGAAGTTTAAAACAAAAGAAGAAATTTATTCATTACTATCAATAAAGAATCAAGAAAGTTTATTTTCTAGTATGATTAATGCTGGAGACAATATATTAACTAAAGACAAATTATATAGAAGTTAACATTTTAGATGAGATTATATTTACATTGTGGTTATCATAAAACGGGAAGCTCATTTTTACAAACGGTATTTGCTCAAAAAAATGAATATCTAATTAAAAATGGAATTTATTTTCCGCTAGCAAGGGAGGATAGAAATATGCTTGATGCCAAAATTTCACCAGGAAATGGGATCAAATTAGTCTATTCTTTAAGAGAAAGTGATGAAGATTATAGTTTGGAATTATTAAAGGGTTGGATTAATGAAGCTAATTCAAAAAATTGTTCATCATTATTAATATCAGCCGAAGGTTTGTTTCATACGTTTTCTAAGGAAAATACCTTAAAATTACTCTGTGATAGTTGTAACAAATTAGGTATAGATAATATAAAATGCCTTTTATTCTTTAGAGATCCAATAAAGCACGCATTTTCTGTATATAAACATAGAGGCAAGTATGGTAAAATTCTTGATTTTAAAAATTGGATAAATGAGGACTATGAAACATTAAATCTCACTAAAGATTTTTTAGATATTTATAATAACTTTAATATCTCTTGGCATTTAAGAAGATATACATCAGATTCGTCTCAGTTAATAGATATAGTTTTTAATGATTGGCTAGAATTACCACCGCCAGAAATTGTTGAAGAAAAAAGAGTGAATACATCCTTAACCTTATCAGAAATATTGGCCTTAACAGAAGCCAAGAAATTGGTTTCATACTATTCAATTAAGGAAATTTATGATTCTTTAATTCAACTTTCCAATTCAGAAAAAGCAAAAGACACTGTTTTGAACAAATATTATTCTAATGTTGCTTATCACTCGTTAAGTAAACATAATGAAGTTATCAACAAGGTTAATAGTGTTTTACCTGATAATGAAAAATTAGAGTTTAAAGATGTTGATATAACTTCAAACTCAAATAAAAAACAATTAAGTTTGTCAATTGCTCAGTTAAATATTTTTTTATATCAAATAAAAAAAGCGAGTAGTTTTCAAAGAGAAAATTTTTTATTTTTCAAAAGTAAGATCAAAAGAGTTTTAAGTTTTTTTAGAAAGTAATTGAGAAAAAGAATCAAAATATTCGTAACCAAATAATGAAGTATAAAATTTTATTTACACTAACACATGCGCTAAACCCCAATGCTGGAGGTGTACAAAGAACAACCTATAAATTAGGTAAAAAATTTACCGAAATGGGGCATCAAGTTTCATATTATGCAACAGAAAGCGAAGGTAACATAGATAGTGGGTTCGGTAAATTATATTATTCTCCAAAAAAAGGAAATGTCAACAACCCATTAAATTTAGAGCATTTTAAGGAAGTATTAATAGATGTGCAACCTGATTTTGTGATAAACCAAATGCCTTATGAAGTGAAATTATCCAAATTCTTATCTATGAATAAAGATAGTTTAAATTATATATTACTTGGTTGTTTGCGTAACTCATTGTTTAGTGCAAAAAATAACATAAGGGATACATATAAAAGAGTACTACCAAGCTTCATCTTTAATATTTTTCTAGATAATAAATTAGGCATAAATGTATTGCATAGGTTGCATAAAATTAAACATGGCAAGCAACTAAGACAAATTTTAGATTTGCATGATAAGTATATTTTGTTAGCACCGCCAAATAAAAAAGAGCTAGATTATTTCGTTGGAAATTATAAAAAGGATAAGGTAGAAGTTGTGCCTAATTCGATTCCAAAAGTATATTTTGAAAAATTTAAAAAGGAAAATATTTTACTTTATGTTGGGACGTTAAATATATCTCAAAAAAGAGCAGATCTTTTAATTGAATTATGGTCCAAAATATATAAAGAGTTACAAGACTGGAAATTCATAATACTTGGAGAAGGATCTTATAAGAGCGAAATGGAGCAAATTATAAAAAAAGACAATTTGCCTAGAATAGAATTGCTGGGTAACCAAAAACCTGAAGAATGGTATAAAAAAGCACCTATTTTTATAAAGACCTCTGCTTTTGAAGGTTTCCCAAATGTAATTTTAGAAGCACAAAGCTATGGTTGTGTACCCGTTACGTTTACAAGCTATGATGCTATTTCTTGGATAGTCAACGATAAAAAAGATGCAATTTTAATTGAACCATTTAATACTGATAGAATGGCTAATGAAGTAATTAAGCTAGCTAATAATGGATATGAAGTAGATACGATGTCTGAAAATGCTAAACAGAATATTTCAAGATTTGTTATAGACGAAGTTGCCGATGAATGGATGAACCTTTTTAATTCCTTACAAAACGATAAATAATAACAGTTACAATCGCTTTAATTTACTTATCATCGTTGTTTTAATCTACCTTGTTTAGTAGTATTGTAACGGAGCATTTTTTTGTGAAATTTGTTCTGAGTTTAATATATGCGCTCTTTATTCTTCAATAGGGTTGATATAGTATTTAAAATTAAATGAAAAAGTAAAATTTATTGTAATTAATGGAGGTGTAGCAGAGTGATATATTTAAATTTGATATGGAAATATTAGAATGGGACTCTGAATTTTTTGGATTTAAGGTAGTAAAGATAATCTTGAAAGGAGATGAGTTTTTGGAAGAAAAAATAAGGAGATGTTATTTAAATAATGCTAAACTAATTTATGGTTTTTCAAATAATTTAATTGATGTTGATATTTTAGAAAATTACAATGGTAATCTTATGGATACTAAAATTGTATTTAAAAAAGAAATCATAAAGAAAAATATAAACCTAGATAAAAATATAGTTGCCTATAATAAAGCTCACACCCGAAATGAAATTTATAATTTAGCTTACCTTAGCGGATCTAATTCTAGATTTTATCTCGACAATAATTTTGAGTCTGGAAAATTTGAAGAATTGTACAGATTGTGGGTAGATAACTCAATTTCTGGTAGTATTGCTGACAAAATATTTTTATATGTACTAAATCAAGAAATTTTAGGTTTTGTAACCTTGAAATTAGAAGGGAAATATGGACATATAGGTCTGATAGCCGTTGATATTAAACATCATGGAAAAAAAATAGGCACGAAATTAATTAAAAGGGTAGAAAATTATTTAATTCAAAATCAAATATTTTGTTTAAAAATACCTACTCAAGAGGCAAATAAACAAGCTGTGAATTTTTATAAAAGAAATTTTTTTGTAGTAGAAGAAAAAATCAACATTTATCACTTTTGGAACTCAAATTATAATGAAAATACCTTTTAACCAACCTTTTTTAACTGGCAAAGAGACAGAATATATAGAAAAAGCTGTAAAATCTGGACAATTATCAGGTAACGGAAGATTTACTAAAAAATGTCAAAGTTTTTTTGAAAATAAATATAACTTCAAAAAAACGTTATTAACAACTTCTTGTACTGACGCACTAGAAATGTGCAGTTTGTTAATTAATATTCAGCCTGGCGATGAAGTTATTGTACCATCATATACATTTGTATCTTCTGCTTTAGCATTTATTCGGCAAGGAGCAAAAATTGTTTTTGCAGATTCATCATCTGATAATCCTAATATAGATGTATCCAAAATAGAAAGCTTAATATCTAGCAGAACAAAGGCTATTGTTGTTGTTCATTACGCTGGTGTAGCTGTAGATATGGATATAGTTATGTCTTTAGCTGAAAAATATAGCCTTTTTGTAATTGAAGATGCCGCACAAGCTATTGATTCTTATTATAAAGGCAAGCCGTTGGGAGGTATTGGTCATTTAGGGACGTTTTCATTTCATGAAACCAAGAATGTTATTTCTGGAGAAGGAGGGATGCTGATAATAAATGATGAAAAATTAATTGATAGAGCAGAAATTATTTGGGAAAAAGGAACAAATAGAACTTCATTTTTTAGAGGAGAGATTGATAAATATGGCTGGGTGGATTTAGGGTCTTCCTTTTTACCTTCAGAAGTCATAGCTGCATTTTTGTATGCTCAGATTGAAAATTTAGATGTAATACAGAATACAAGAAAAAAAATTTGGAATAGGTATTATGACGGACTAAAAGGTGTTTCTGATAAGGTAAAATTGCCTTTTATTCCTAGTTACGCGACTAATAATGCTCATATGTTTTATTTAGTTACTAATAGTGAGACAGAAAGAAATGAACTGATATCTTATTTAAAAGAAAAAGGAATTCATAGTGTTTTCCATTATTTATCCCTTCATAAAAGTACCTATTATACATCGCTATATAAAGAACAAAATGAATTATTATATTCTGACCTATATACAGATAGATTACTTAGAATTCCTTTTTTTTATAATTTAAAAGAAGAGGAAATAAATTATATTATCTCTAGTTTAAATTCATTTTATAAATTAAAATAATTCATTAATGAAATTTACAATATTTACTGGTTGCTACAATTCTTCAAACTTTATAGAAAGGGTATTTAAAAGTATTAAAAACCAAATATATAAAGATTTTGAATGGATTGTAATTGATGATGCGTCTAAAGATAATACAGTTAAACTTTTACAACAATTTAAGAAAGAGAATTCTGATCTTGATATGAAAATTATTGTATTAGATAAAAATGTTGGTGTTGCTGAAAATAGGCGTAAAGCTATAAATATGGCAATAGGAGATTTATTTGTTACTTGGGATCATGATGATGAACAATTACCAAACCAGCTTCTGGTTTTTAAAGATGCTTGGTCAAAGTTTGGGAATCATAATGTTGCAAATGTATTTGCGTTTTGCTGTGATCAAAACAACAATCTTCGAGGCGAAAAATTTCCTAAAGGAGATCATGTATCCAATTATTTTAAGTATTATAAGAAGTATTTTATGTCAAACATTGTAAAACAAGAAAAACATGTTTGCACTTCTGTGTCAATTTTAAAAAACCAAGTAAACTATAAATTTTTAGAAGGTTATAGTCCGAATGGAGAAATTTTATGGGCAAAAATTGCATTAGATTATGATTCTATTTTTGTTAATACTCCAGTTAGAATTTATTATATTGAAGATTCAAGCTCAAATAACATGAGTAGTGTTTCAAGGTCTGAAGCAGCTGATAACATTTATAGGGTGAAGAATATTTGGGTTAACCACTTCATAAAAAAAATGACAAGTGAACCTTTACTTATTTTAAGGCTATATTTTGCTCAAGCTTTTTATGGTTTTCTTTCTAAAAGATCATTAATTAAAATTGTTAATGACACCAAAGGAAACATTAACAAGTTTATGATTTTAATAGTAAGTATTCCCGCCAGATTATTATTATTAAAGATGCAAATAACGAATAAAGGATTATAGTTCGTTCTATGATTATTTCAACAGCATTGAAAATAGATTTATTTGTCATAGATGCTTATTTTTATTAACGATGTATACATAATAAATATCATAATTATTTACTAATCAATGACTTCCAAATTACTAAATTATCTTTTTGTATTGCTAATTTCTCCTGTATTAGGATTATTTTTTGGTTTAAAAGAGCATAATTTAGTATTAAAAAAATGGGTTATCATACTATTTATTACCTTATTTGGTTCTACCATAGTATTACAATCAGGGTCTGATGGTGCAACATATGTTGATATTGTTGATAATTTTTACCTTAGAATGAGTTTTGACGAATTTATTCAAGGGTTAAATAGTATTATTAATCTTTCTCCTGAATATTATCAAAGAGGTGACCCCTATGTACATATTTTATCTTATTTAGCAGGAGGAATCTTTCAGTCTAGTCAGACACTATTTGTTATGGTTTCCTTTATTTATGGCTATTTTTATACTAGTGCGTTATTAAAAGTTTTTTATAAATTTAAAATTAGAAAATATACATTTCCCATAATTTTTTTCGGTGTTGTATTGGTATTTTGGGAAGGCCTTGAAGCAATGGTTACAATACGAACATGGACCGGGGCTTGGGTTTTATTTTACAGTTCAATGAGTTATTTTGAAACAAACAAAAAGAAATATTTATTTTTAATCGCATTAACCCCTTTAATTCATTTTGCATATTTTTTTATATCTATTCCGGTTTGGATAGTTATTTTGTATAAATCTAGGTCCAAAATTTATTTAGCGCTTTATATTGTATCCTTTGTATACACAATTAACGCAGGTAGTTTTATAACTAGTGTTAGCCAATCATCTGATTTAGCAAGTGGTAGGATAGTAGCATATGATAGAGGCGAGGACTATTATTCAGAATTAAGAACAAGGCAAAGTTCGCAAAAAAACTGGTACGTGAATTTAGGTACTACATTAAGAAACAATTCTATACATTTGCTATTACTAGTTTTTCTTATTCAAGGAAATTATTTTAAAAGTATGACTAGTTTTGAAACTAATTTAGTTTCTGTAGCCTTATTAATGGTTGCATTAGCGAACTTCGGTAGTTTTATACCTGCGGTATATAGTAGAACCATGCGAAATGCTGGAATTTATGTCTTAGCAGTAACAGTAATGCTTTTAATAGATAACAGATTTTATATAAATAAGTATGCACGACAGATAATAGATTTTACACTAATTACTGTAATGATTTTTATGGGAATTTTTCTTTTATATAAATTTATTGGATTAACTTATTTTTTAAGTGCATTTTTATTCTTAAATCCGTCTTTACCATGGTTTTTAAAAGAAAACAATATTCCTGTACGTGACATTTTTAGAATTCCATAAATGGTGTTGGTCATTACAATATTGAAATCTGTCAAAATTTATATAACTAATTGATTGAAATAATTTTAACAGTTTTAAAAGTAGATGAGCATTAAAACAAAATTATTAAATAATTTATCTCAAATTCCAGGTTGGCATACTAACAGAAAAATTATTGTGATAGAGTCTGATGATTGGGGAAGTATTAGAATGAAATCATCAGCAACTATAAATAGTCTAAATAAAATGGGTATTGATATTTCTGACCCTTATAACTTAAACGATTCTTTGGCAAGTGAACAAGATTTGGCATTTTTATTTGAGACACTAGTTTCTTTTAAAGATAAGAATGGGAATCATCCTATTGTAACAGCGAATGCTATTATAGCAAATCCAGATTTTGAAAAAATTAAAAATTCAGACTATACAGAATATCATTATGAAATATTTACCGATACCTTAAAAAAATACCCAAATCATGTAAATTCTTTTAAATTATGGAAAGAGGGAATGAATAATAATTTGTTTCATCCACAGTATCATGGAAGAGAGCATGTAAATATTTTTCGCTGGTTAAAAGAATTGAAAAATAAAAATTCAAAAGTAAGATTGAGTTTTGAGCATGAAATCTTTGGTTTACGTAATAGTAAAATGGATATGCGCGATAGTTATATGAGAGCTTTAGATTTTCAAAATATAAATGAATTAAAAATTATTGAGGATAATTTAATAGAAGGTATAGAAATCTTTAATGCTATTTTTGGGTATTATTCAAAATCTTTTATTGCACCTTCTTATGTGTGGAATTCAACTGTTGAAAAAGAATTGTATAAGTTTAAGGTTAAATATTTACAAGGGATTTCGTATCAATATATTCCTGAGATTGGTAAAGAGAAACTTACCAAAAAATTACACTATTTAGGACAAAAGAATAAGCAAGGTCAAATATATTTAGTAAGAAATGCATTTTTTGAACCGAGTTTAAATAGAACTAATCATAGCGTAGAAGATACTTTACATAGAATCAATTTGGCTTTTAAATGGAATAAACCGGCAATAATTGGATCTCATAGATTAAACTATATAGGATATGTTAATGAAAAAAATCGTGATAAGAATCTAAAGTTATTTGCAGAATTGTTAAAAGAAATCATTAAAAAATGGCCAGATGTTGAATTTATGTCATCAGATCAGTTAGGAGATTTAATAACTAAATCAAATTAATGAAAATTCTTTTTTTAACAGGTTCTTTAAATCAAGGTGGTGCTGAATATCAAATATTAGAGCTAGCAAAACTCTTTAAAAATAAAGGTCATGAAATCGAAGTTTTTGCAATTACAGATTATTCTTTTTATAAAACTTTTATTGATGCAAATAATATAAAATATAGTCACTTACTAAACCATCAGTCTAAAGTAAAACGGATTTGGTTAACTACAAAAAAAATTAGAAAAGAGAATCCTGAGGTCATAATTTCGTATTTAAAAGTACCTAGCCAAGTTACCGTTGTAGCAAGGCTTCTCAGTAGAAGAAAAACGAAATTAATTGTTGGTGAACGAACATCAGATGTTCGACCTCTATTAGACAAAATACATTTTACTTTGATGAGATTTGCAAATTTTGTAACCGTCAATTCAATTTCTAAACTTAATTATATAACGAATAGATTTCCAAAGCTAAGAAATAAAATAGCATTCTTTCCGAATATAATTGATATTGAAAAATTTAATTTTATCCATAAAAAGTATACTTATCAATTCCTTACGATTGGTTTTGTAGGACGGATTTCTCCTGAAAAGAACCTCATGAATCTGGTAAAAGCAGTACAAATTTTGAAATGTAAAGAAACAAATGTGCAATTACTGATTTATGGTGATACACGAAATGCGGAATATTTAAATACAATAGAAACCTTCATTAAGGAAAATAGGTTAGAAGATGAAGTTTTATTTAAAGGTATTTCTAACAATGTGGTGCAGGTCTATAAAGAAATAGATGTGTTGTGTCTTATTTCAGATTATGAGGGGTTTTCTAATGTTTTGTCGGAAGGCTTAGCGAGTGGATTACCTTTAATAACTAGCGATATTGCAGAGAATAGATTTTTAGTTGAAAATAAAGAAAATGGGTATGTAGTAAATCAAAAAGATCCAGAAGATATCGCAAAGGGTATTGAAGATTATATGAAATTAACAAGTGAGGTGAAATTAAAAATGGCTAAAACCAATCGTGCCAAAGCGGAAAAAATGTTTGATAAAGAAATTTTATACACCAATTATATTGGTTTAATAAATACATTATGACATAGTTATACGAATTATGAATGAAAATAATATTTGTTGTATTCTCAATTATGCTCCTCATTATAGAGAAGAGATTTTTTTAGCTATGGAAAAAGAATTGAAATGTGATTTTTATTTTGGTGATAGCACATATGCAAATATAAAAAAGCTAGAATATGGTAAATTTGAAAATAGTATAAAAGAGCTTAAATTTAAAAAGTTATTTAATCACTTTTATTTATTACATGGTCAAATAAAGCTAGCATTCAAAGATTATAAATATTATATAATTACCGGTCAACCCTATAATATTTCATCTTGGTTATTACTGATAATAAATAGATTAAAAGGGAAAAAGACTTATATATGGAATCATGGCTGGTACGGTAATGAAAATGTCTTAAAAAAAACACTGAAGAAAATTCAACTCAAATTTGCTTCAGGGTATTTACTATATGGTAATTATGCTAAAAAACTGATGGTAAATGAGGGGTTTAAAGAGAATAAATTATTTGTAATTTACAACTCATTATTTTATAGTAAGCAATTAGAAATTAGAGAGAAATTATCTGAAATTTCTATCTATAAAGACCATTTTAAAAATAATTGCCCTACAATTATTTTTATTGGAAGACTCACTTCCGTCAAAAAATTGGATATGTTATTAGAGGTGATGAAATCTTCTTCTAATAAAATTACCTTATTTAATTTGGTATTTGTTGGTACCGGGAAAGAGAAAGAAAGTTTAGAGCAATTGGTTTTAAAATATGGGTTAAAATCAAATGTTTGGTTTTATGGTGATTGTTATAATGAGGAGAAAATAGGCGAACTAATTTTTAATGCCTCTATTTGTGTATCTCCAGGCAATATAGGGTTGACAGCAATTCACTCGTTAATGTATGGAACACCTTCAATTACACATGACAATTTCACAAAACAAATGCCTGAATTTGAAGTTATTGAAAAAGGTGTTACAGGAGATTTTTTTAAAGAGAATGATATTGAATCCTTAAAAAAAACAATCAATAATTGGTTGGTAAAGCATCCAAAAAAGAATGATCAATTAATTCAAAATTGTTATTCGATTATTGATAGATACTACAATCCAAAATTTCAAATGAACCTTTTGAAGAATGTTTTACAATGAAAGTTCTCCAAATCAATGTTACTGTTAATACTGGAAGTACAGGTCGAATAGCCGAACAGATAGGGTCAGTTATTGAAGATCAAGGACATAAGAGTTTTATAGCCCATTCAAGAAAAAAAGTACAAAGTCGATCAAAAACGATACAAATAGGTAACAAAGTTGACTTTTATATGCACGCGATCAATAGTAGGTTGTTCGATAACCATGGTTTTTCGTCAAAATATGCAACAAAAAAACTGGTAAAAACTATCAAAAAGATCCAACCCGACCTAATCCACCTCCATAATTTACATGGCTATTATGTTCATGTTGGAGTACTATTTAATTTTTTAAATAGTATTAAAACCCCTGTTGTATGGACATTTCATGACTGTTGGCCTTTCACGGGTCATTGTGCATATTTTGATAGAGTAGATTGTGAGAAATGGAAAAAAGAATGCCATTCGTGCCCACTCAAAAGTTATTACCCTTCAAGTTTATTTTTAGATAATTCAAGTCATAATTTTAAGACTAAAAAGGAACTGTTTGCTATCCACCCAAATTTGACAATAGTCACACCATCGCATTGGTTGATGAAACTTACAGAACAATCTTTTTTTAAGAACTCTTCTATAAAAGTTATACATAATGGTATTGACTTATCTGTATTTAAACCAGCACAACAAGATAAAGATAATCATAAACAAAATTTAAAAAGAATTGTACTAGGGGTTGCTAGTATTTGGGATAGTAGAAAAGGATTGGATGATTTTATAAAGTTAAATGATGTATTAGATGATGGTTTTCAAATTATATTGGTTGGTTTATCAAAAAAACAAGTGAATACCTTACCTTCTAGTATGATTGGAATTGAAAGGACTGAAAATATAGAAGAATTAGTAAAATTGTACTCTAGAGCTGATGTATATGTAAATGCTACATATAGTGATAATTTTCCTACCACCAATATTGAAGCTTTGGCCTGTGGCACACCCGTAATTACATATGATACAGGCGGCAGTCCAGAAGCCATAGATAAAAATACTGGTATTGTAGTTGAAAGAGGGAATGTTGAAGAATTAAAAAAAGCCATTGATATAATTAGTAAAGAGAAAACAAAGTTTACTGCTGATGTTTGTAGAGAGAGAGCAATAAACCATTTTAATAAAGATGAACGCTTTATGGATTACTTTAATTTATATGAAAAACTTATAAATAGTTCGAAATAGTTCAATGAGAATTAAAGATCGTAAAATAGTAATCCTTAATCAAGCAATAAATTATCTAACTATTGGATTGGCGAATGAATTTGCAGAGAAATTTGAAAATGTTGCTTTAATAACCGGGGGTATTCACGTACAAGGTGAGGAGTTAAATAAAAATATTAAAATTACATATATCCATAAATGGAAAGAAAATCATGGTATAGGTAAAGCTATAAATTATGTAAAAGCCTTACTATTTATGTGGTATTTACTAATGACAAAATATAGAAAACATGAAGTGTTCTTCGTTTCAGTACCTCCTATGGGATATTTATTAAACATTATTCTTCCTCATAGATTTAGTATGTTAATTTGGGATGTGTATCCAGATGTATTTAAAATTACAGGAATGAAGACTAGTCACCCAGTATATAAAATATGGGGATATCTAAATAAGAAATCTTTTAAAAAAGCATTTAGATTGTTTACGATAGGCGATATAGTGTCAGACCTGTTGGCCTCTTACGTTTCTAAAGAAAAAATAATTAGTACTCCAATTTGGTCTATTTTTCAAGAGAATAGTAAAATTGAAAAAAGAAATAATCCTTTTCTAAAAGAGCACAATTTAGGCGATAAATTCATTGTCCAGTATTCAGGAAATATAGGATTGACACATAATGTAGAAGTATTAGTTGATATCGCGAAAGAGATGACGCAATATCCATCTATTTTATTTCAAATAATAGGCAGGGGTCCTAGAAAATCAAAATTAGAAGAGAGAGTAAAGGCAGAGAGAATTCCGAATTGCCAATTTTTACCATTTCAATCTGATGAAATGTTTCCTTATTCATTATCAGCAGCCGACGTAGGAGTGGTTATTTTGGATGAATTAACTTCAAAAGGGAGTGTGCCTAGTAAATCATATAATTTAATGAGTTATGGAATACCATCTTTGTACATTGCATCGTTAGATTCTGAACTGAAAAATTATGCCGACAAATATAAACATGCTAAATGCTTTTCTAAAAATGATCTTAGTAATGTGAAAAATTATATTTTAGAATTAAGCGAAAATAAACAGCTCTATAAACAATTGTCAGTGAACAGTGAAGCTGCATCTAAATATTTTAAACGAGATAATGCTTCTAAATTTATACATCATTATTTAAATGAAAGAAAATAATAAAAGATGTTAAAACAGGTAATTTTTAATAATATTAAAAATATTTGGGGTTGGAAAACAGCTAGAAAGATATTGGTTATTTCTGTAGATGACTATGGTAATGTGAGGTTAGATAGTAAAGAAGCAAGAGAAAAAATGAACCAAGCAGGGTTAAAGATACGATCTCGTTTTGACGCGTTGGATGCGATGGAGACAAAAGAAGATCTAGAAATATTGTTCGATGCATTAACCTCTGTAAAAGATAAGAATGGTAGAAATGCTGTATTTACTCCTTTTGCACTTCCTTGCAATATTGATTTTGAAAAAATTGCTAGTGAGAACTATAGAAAATATGAGTACGAATTGCTCCCTACCACATTTAAAAAATTATCAGAAAAGGATACTCTTGCCTATGACGGTACTTGGAATTTATGGAAAGAAGGTATAGAAAAGGGGATAATGATACCACAATTTCATGGTCGTGAACACTTAAATGTTAAAGTTTTAGAAGAAAAATTGGCAAACAAAGATGTAGAAGTATTAACTGCATTAAGAAATAGATCATATACCAGCATTTCTAATTCAGGATACAGTACCATTAACTATACCGCGGCTTTTGATTTTTGGGACTCATCAGAAAATGTGGACCTTAGAAAAATATTAATTGATGGTTTGCATCAATTTAGAAATGCTTTTGGTTATAAGGCAAGTCATTTTATGCCGCCAACATCAAAGATTCATGAATCACATTTATCAGTATTAAAAGAAGAAGGGATTAATTATATTGATACTAATCTAATTCATAGCCAACATCAAGGCTTAGGCAATTATGCTAAGTCGTATAATTTTACCGGTAAAAAATTGAAATCGGGGCAGATTAACATAGTACGTAATGTTGTTTTTGAACCAACTGATGTTCGTGGATTTGATTGGGTGAATTATTCTTTAAAGCAAATTGAGGCCGCATTTTGTTGGAGAAGACCGGCTATAATAAGTTCCCATCGTGTAAATTTTTGTGGGTATATAGACCCAAATAATAGGAAAATTGGTATTGACGCTTTAAAAGAATTACTTAAAAAAGTTGTTAAAAAATGGCCAGATGTGGAATTTATGTCCGCTAATGAATTAGGAGATTTAATATCGAAGACCAAAAGCTAAATGTATAAAACGTATATAAAAAGAATGCTAGATTTTGGAGTAAGCTTTAGCTTATTATTATTTATTTCTCCAATTATTTTTGTGGTTTATATTATATTATTAATCCAAAATAAAGGTAACGCATTTTTCTTTCAGGACAGACCAGGTATGTTAGGCAAAAAAATTAGAATTGTAAAATTCAAATCAATGACAGATGCTAAAGATCAACAAGGTAATTTACTTCCAGATAATGAACGAATTACAAAATTCGGCACTTTTATTAGAAAAACTTCATTAGACGAATTTCCTCAATTGATAAATGTATTGAAAGGCGATATGAGTTTAATAGGACCCAGACCATTGTTATTTAAGTATATGCCCTTGTATTCAGAAGAACAAAAACGGAGACATACAGTGAAGCCCGGTATTACAGGTTGGGCGCAAATAAATGGTCGAAACTCCATTTCATGGACTAAAAAATTTGAGTTCGATGTATATTATGTCGATAATTTGTCCTTTTTATTTGATCTGAAAATTTTATGGTTAACTTTGATAAAAGTACTCAATAGGGAAGGAGTTAATCAAAGCAGCGAAAGACCAATGCAACCTTTTACAGGAAATAATTAATGATGTTAAAAAGAATTATTTATTTAGCATATTATTTTAAAGAACTAGACAATTCTAAGTTACAAAAATTCATAGAATATGTAATTAATAAGCAACATATTTCTAAGCTGAGTTTATGGAAAAATATAATAATATCTTCTTTAAAATATAATATATCCATATTAGATTATTTTTATTTTAAGTTTTATCAATTATCTAATTCAGAAAAAGAAACCTATGCAGGAACAGGTTTTATGTACGAATATCAGTTGTTAATGAATCCAAATAGTAAAAGGAATATCTTAGAAAATAAACTACTTTTTTTAGAAAAATATTCAAAATTCATTTTACATAAATACTGTAGTAAAAAGGAATTTTTATCTGATGATTTGATAGCTAAAAAACTATTAAATAATAAGTCGAATAAAATTGTACTAAAATCGTCAGATGGTCAATGTGGTGAGGGTATAGATATTATCAATTTAGATAAAATTAGTAAAGAAAAATTAATAGTGAAACTAAATAAAACTAAAAATGATCTTATCGAAGAGTACATAGTTCAACATGATGAGTTAATGAAACTTTCTCCATCAGGCTTAAATACCATTAGAATTTTTACGCAATTAAATAAAAAAGATGAAGTTGAAATTTTAGGTACACGGTTAAGAATTACAGTTAATTCTTATGTAGATAATTTAGCAGCAGGAAATATTGCAGCCCCAATCAATGAGAAAACAGGAATAGTTGAAGGTCCTGCTGTTTATAGTGATATCGCAAAACATGATGAGACCAAACATCCAATAACTGGAATTGAAATTGTTGGATTTCAAGTTCCATATTGGAGTGAATCGATGCAAATGGTTAAGGAAGCTGCGTTATTATACCCACAAAATAGATCAATAGGTTGGGATGTAGCAATTACAAATGACGGTCCTGAATTGTTGGAAGGTAACCATAACTGGTGTAAATTATTATGGCAATTGCCTGTAAAAAAAGGATTAAAAAATAAACTTGAACAATATAAATGATACAAGATTTAATTATAATTGGGGCTGGTAATGTAGGAGGGTTCTTGGTATTAAACCAAGAATTATTTCAAGAAAAATTCAATATTATTGGTTTTTTGGATGATGACAAGAAAAAGATTGGTAAAAAGTTTTGGAATATAACAGTCTTAGGTAGTATTGATGAAATTCATAATTATAAAAAAGCTGCAATTGCAATCGGAATTTCCAATCCTTTAGTAAAAAGAAAAATAGTGGATAAAATTGGAAATAGTTTTGATTTTCCAAATTTTATTTCTAAAAATGCATGGATATCAAATAAAGTTAAAATTGGAAAAGGTATTATTATTTATCCAGGAGTATCAATCAATCATGAATCTGAGATTGGTGATTTTGTGGTAATTAATATGAACTGTGCGATTGGTCATAATTCAATAATAGAGAAATGTAGTGCATTAGCACCAGGTGTTAATTTTGGCGGCTTTACTCATGTCAGACCATATGCCCAAATTGGCATCGGAAGTGCTACTATTCAACAAATAACAATTGGTGAAGGTGCAGTAATAGGTGGTCAAAGTATGTTAATTAACGATGCCGAGGAATATTCAACATATATTGGTGTTCCCGCGATTAAAAAATGAACAAAAAAAAAATGAACGAAAAAATATGGCTCTCCGCTCCACACCTCACTGGAGAGGAACAAAAATACCTTAAAGAAGCATTTGATGAGAACTGGATTGCACCTTTAGGGCCTAATGTAAATGGGTTTGAAGAAGAAATATGTGCATATACAGGTGCTAATGCATGTGCTGCTTTAAGCTCAGGCACGGCAGCAATTCATTTGGCATTGATATTATTAGGTATAGAAGAAAATGATGAAGTGTTGTGTTCGTCATTTACCTTTTCTGCAACGGTAAACCCGATACGGTATCAAAAAGCCATTCCTATTTTTGTAGATTCAGAAAAAGAGACTTGGAATATGAGTCCTGAATTGTTAGAAGTAGCCATAAAAGATAGGATAACCAACCATAAAAAGCCAAAAGCCATTCTATTAGTCCATCTGTACGGAATGCCTTCCAAAATGGATGAGTTGATGGCAATTTCTAATAAATATGACATTCCCATAATTGAAGATGCCGCTGAAGCCATCGGTGCTTCTTATAAAGGAAAGGCAATGGGTACTTTTGGAGAACTTGGAGTTTTTTCCTTTAATGGAAATAAAATTATTACAACTTCGGGAGGTGGAGCTTTAATCGCTAATAATCCTGAATATTGTAAAAAGGCTACTTTTTTGGCCACACAGGCGAGAGATGCAGCCCCACATTATCAACATTCTCAGATAGGCTATAACTACAGAATGTCTAATATTGTTGCAGGTATTGGTAGGGGACAGTTAGAAGTATTAGATGATAGAGTGATCGCTAGAAGAAGGAATTTCGATTTTTATAAAAAAGAGCTATCAGAGATCAAAGAAATTTCTTTTATGGTAGAACCAGTTTGGTTTTACGCGAATCGATGGTTGACTACCATTTTGACTGATAGTTTTGAAACAAGAGAAAAAATAAGACTGGCATTAGAAAAAGAGAATATTGAATCGAGACCTTTATGGAAACCGATGCATTTACAGCCTATTTTTCAAGAATATCCTATATATGGAGATGGTACTTCAGAAGATCTTTTCCAACGAGGATTGTGCTTTCCAAGTAGTTCAAATTTATCTGAAGTTGAATTACAAAGAGTAGTATTTTGTGTAAAGTCGAATTTAAAATAATAATAATATCAAATATGATAATTTTTTTTCATTTTCTGGATAATTGTCATTTCAACGTTTCATAACTAATAATAGTAATAGATAAAATGTTAATATTTAAAATTTTAAAATTAATTGTAAGTCATCCTTTAAATAAAAAGAGAAAAATAAATGCTGTCGTAAGGTTTGTGAAATGGCAAATTAATTCTAAACTTAACCCGTACCCAATCATTTTCCCTTTTGCTGAAAAAAGTAAGCTCATAATTTGGAAAGGACTTACAGGAGCAACAGGGAATTTATATTGTGGCTTACATGAATTTCAGGATATGGCATTTGTATTGCACTTTTTAAGAGATTCTGATACTTTTATTGATATTGGTGCTAATATTGGAAGCTATACAATCTTAGGAGCAAGTGAAGTTGGTGCCGAAACTATTTCAATCGAACCAATTCCAGACACATTTAAAATTTTAGAAGAAAATATAATTATAAATAAAATTAATAATAAAGTAAAATCTTTAAACATTGGTATAGGAGGAAAAAAAGGATTATTAAAGTTCACAAAATCATTAGATACAACTAATCATGTGGCTAAAAAAGATGAGAAAAATACGATTGATGTTCCGGTAGAAAAATTTGATGATATAATTGATCTCAAAAAACCCACACTTGTCAAAATTGATGTTGAAGGATTTGAAACTGAGGTCATAAATGGCATGTCAAACGCACTAGCCAATGATAACTTAAAAGCCATTATTATTGAGCTTAACGGTGCAGGAAAAAGATATGGATATAATGATGACGACATTCATAAAAAGTTATTGTCGCATAATTTTAGTGCGTTTAAATATGAGCCCTTTATTCGAAAATTGGAAAAAATTGAAAGGTACGGAACGCATAATACAATTTATATTAAAGATTTAGAATTTGTAAAACGTAGAATTATAACCGCTAAAAGAATTAAAGTTCACAACCAAGATTTTTAAATAACTTTTTTGATTGATTTTATTAAAGCATAAATAATAATTATTTATGCTTTTTTCATTTAGAATTACGACCTTTGTAAATTGAAAAGAGTAATTCTCAATGTCTGTTTATTGTTAGGTTTGAATAATTTAATCATATCGTTGGATGGACATTGAGGTATCCGATAAAATAGCCTGTGCTAAGCGCAGTCGAAGTGTCATTCCTGCGAAAGCAGGAAATAAAAAAAAGAAAAGTTTCTTCAGTAGTTATCTTGATTTAGTTGTTATTTAAGTAATATGTTAAAATCATTTTTTTTAAAAGGAGCTAAGGCATCAGTTGCGAGATGGGTTGTTTTGTTGATTGATATTTCGTTGGTATTACAAACTTTTTTTATTGCCTATCTCATCAATTTTAATTTTAAATTAAGCTTTCAACAGTTTGGTTTTTTCTCTCAAATATTTTTAGTTACCGTATTAGCATTATTTAGCTTTTTTATTGTTGGGTCTTATAAAGGTACTGTACGACAAACAGGAACAAAAGACGCTCTGAATGTTTTTTATGGCGTTACGATTCTTTTTTTCATATTAATCCTCATTACATTATCCGATAGAGCATTTGATATTACAAATAGATTTGCTGTACCCTTTTCGGTAATGACCATCCATTATTTATTGAATATAATTGTACTTATTGCTAGTAGGTATATTTTTAAACGCATAATTTTCAGAGTAATTAATGAATATAAACCACCGATAAAAACACTGATCTATGGTGCAGGAGAAGCAGGATTACTTACTTATGCAACCATTAATAATGATATTAACAATGGTGCTAATATCATTGGTTTTATAGATGATGATAAACGAAAGATTGGTAAAAAATTTAATAGGGTAAAGGTATATGCTTCTGAGGTTATTACGAATGAATATATTGCCAAGAATGCTATAAAAGAAATTATCGTTTCTATTCAAAATATAAAGCCTTACCGTTTGATGGAGATTGTTGATACATTGTTAGAACTACCGGTAAAAGTGAAAATAGTACCCTCTATTGATAAGTGGATTAATGGCGATCTAAATTTAGGTCAAATTGAAGAAGTTCAAATTGAAGATCTATTAAATCGAACACCTATAAAAATTGAAAATCCGATTTTACAAAAAGAATTAAGCAATAAGGTTATTTTAATTACCGGTGCGGCCGGATCGATTGGAGCAGAAATTGCACATCAAGTAGGAAACTATGATTATAAACAACTTATATTGTTAGATCAAGCGGAATCTGATTTATATGATGTACAGCAAAGTTTTATAAGAAAAAGGTTTAAGAATTTTTCAGTTGAAGTTGCTGATATTAGAAATGAACTTCGCATGCAAGATATTTTTAATAAGTATGGTGTCGAATTGATATTTCATGCTGCTGCATATAAGCATGTACCGTTAATGGAAGAAAACCCTTATGAAGCAGTTAAGGTTAACGTTTATGGTACACGTACTGTAATGGACTTAGCATTGCAGTATAATGTAGAGAAGTTCGTGATGGTATCGACAGATAAAGCGGTAAACCCAACCAATGTAATGGGGGCTACAAAGCGTATAGCCGAAATTTATGCAAATTGTTTAAATACCCAAGGAACTACGAAGTTTGTAACTACCCGTTTTGGTAATGTCTTAGGTTCTAATGGCTCTGTAATTCCTTTGTTTAGAAAACAAATTTCTGAGGGAGGTCCGATACAGGTAACTCATAAAGAAATTACACGGTATTTTATGACAATTGCTGAGGCATGTAGTTTGGTGTTAGAAGCTGGTATTATGGGACAAGGAGGAGAAATATATGTTTTTGATATGGGAGAATCGGTAAAAATATACGACCTCGCTAAAAAAATGATTCATCTTTCCGGATTGCGTTATCCTGAAGATATAAATATTAAAATTATCGGATTGAGACCTGGCGAAAAATTATACGAAGAATTGCTTAGCACTGAAGAAAATACAATGCCAACTTACAATGATAAAATCTTGATTGCCAAGGTGAGCCACTTAGATTGTGAAACTGCTAAAAAGAAGATAATTGAGCTTTCGTTGCTTAAAAATATGGATAAAATTGAAATTGTTTCGGCTATTAAAGAAATTGTACCTGAATATATTTCGAACAATTCTGTTTACGAAAAGTTAGATTAACTCTTTTCCTTTTAAAATGTCATTGCGAGGACGAAGGACGTGGCAATCTTAGAGATTTAATAAGTGGAGATTATAGGTTGCGTTATTTCACTTCGCATTTTCTATAATAATATTCTCCTAAAGACTTTTTGTTTTATGTTAAGGTTTTGAAGTGTTATCAAAAGATATTTTATACAAATACAAATACCTAACACTTAACAAAAACAAAATAGGAATCAATCCTATTGAGAACACCTGAACCTTTACTATCCATAGTATTACAGTTAGTAATAGTAATGCAATTAGCATCAACACATATTTTTTAAACCAAGGTGTTGGTTCGTTTTTCAAGAGTGTAAAAGATACAAACAAATTAGGTAAAAAAGCCCAAAAAACATTGTAGTTATTCGCGGTTGCACTGTGATCTGTTGCAAGCCACAGCAATAACACTACGACCCCAACTGCACCAGTAATAAATAGCAATAGAAAATCGATCCATTTGGTTCGCTTTTCATCTTTATAATTTTTATATGTTATGAATACTACTAGTATCGCTATAATTGAAAAGAAAAATAAAGGAGTAAAAATTGATTTTTGTACTTTTTCATCTTTCTTAGCATATAAAACGGTTGTCCGTTTAACTAACGGAGTTTCTTTTCCGTTTTCCAAAATCATAGCATTTTCAAATCCTTTATAGACATATTCTGGTAAAAAAGTATATTGTTTGGGTGTTGCTTTTTTATCAATAACCGATCCTAAAGCAATATCTATTCCAAATGAACTCCAAGGATGAAATTCTAATTTTTGATATATCAAATCTCGAAATGTAAAGGTGTCCTGTAACAATTCGTCTTTATAATTTACGTTACTGCCAAGAACTTCCGTGGTTACATCTCTAAGTTTAGTAGCACAATTATCAAAAAAGAAATCATATAAGTATTTTTTATTTTCTGGTTTTGCATTGTTTTCTAAAAAATTAAAGTAGTGCTGTTTTTGTGAGAAAGACAGTTGTAAAACCTGTTCAACAACTTCACGATTTTGCCTCCTATAACTTTCTAAAAAAAGATAGAAAGGATAGTTAGCTAGATCATATAATAATTTCCCTCTAGCAAACTTGGTATAAAAATTTGGTGTATCCCAATTGTAAACTCCATAATTATAAACTTGGTCAATATTATTTGTTCTGTCTACTACTCTTATAGCACTATGACCCCAAGTATCGTTTAATTCTTTTCCTTGACCAACCGTAATAATACTAATTTCGGCCTGAGTAGATAATTGAATTTCTTGAGAAAATCCAACATAAGAAAGAAAACTCAAAAGAATAAAAAGGAATGTCTTTTTCAAAATAATTAAAGTGATTTAAAATGTCAGTTCGAGCGCAGTCGAGAACTATAGCATACTAATTGCTTTTAATATGTCTCGACTGCGCTCGACAAGACATAATTTTAATTTATTTCAACGAAAATAACTAAAATCTACCTTTACAGAAAATACATTAGAAAACAATGCACCACTAGCACCTCCAATATTGGCTAATGCATAATCTATTTGAATACCTTTATAGTTAAAACCTACGCCAAAATTAGGTTCTAAGATCAAAGATTTACTATCGTCAAAATTAATTTTATTTTGAAAATTGTTTACACCACCACGTAGATATACCATATCGGCATAATCAACTTGAAATCCGAAAGACGGACTAATACTAACAAATGATGTTGATATAATGTCGTTCGTTTCTGCAAAACGCATATTTAAATCTAGAGCAGTTAATACATTAAAATCTCTACCTACACTAAATTTTCTAGCAACCCCTAATTGCATTTTAGGTTTTGTAATTTCTAATTTCTCTGGTACAACTGTTGGGATAATTTCATCATCATTATCAGGATTCCCATCATTTATGATAGTATCATTTATAGTGTCATAAATATCAATAATGGTATTTAATTCATCTTGATCAAACGACCACGCATTAAAAGTAGTGGTTATATCACGAAGCATTAGGCCAAATTTCCAATCTGCGCGTTGAAATTGTAATCCGGCATCTAAACCAAACCCTATAGAAGAAGCGAAATCGCCTATTTTTCGTCTAACAATTTTAGCATTGATACCAAAATTTAAATCTTTTACAACTAATTTTTTTGCATAGCCTACATTTACGGCCCAATCGGCAGCTGAAAATAGACTCACTCTATCGTAGTTTACCTGCCCTTCTTGTATCAGTTGAGTTGTATTTAAAATATCATCAACAGCAAATCGAATAATTGATACAGCTACGGTACTTTCGTCATTAATAGGTTTTGCAAAACCTATATAATCATATTTGGCAATGCCTTGAAAATATTCAGCATGCATCAATGAACCTTGATAATCTTTTAATCCTACTAACCCTGCAGGATTCCAATATATTGAATTTACGTCATTTGAAGTGGCTGTGACAGCTTTACCCATACCAAATGCAGATGCATCTACACCAATATTCAAAAACTCATTAGAAAAACTTCGAATAGTTTGACTGTATAAGCTCTGACTGATAATTAAAAAAAGAAAAAGAATCTTTTTCAAAAAGTATATTTTTTTAGATTTTTTACAAATATCACTAATATTACTAAAATAACAGGTATTTAGGTAAGATATTGTAGTATTAATCGAACTCAGGTTATTAGCTAAGTAAGAATGTTAATGTTTATCAATACATAAAGAGTATTATAAATTGAAGGTTGGTTCATTAAGAATTTAGTTGGTATATTTATTTTTTATATTTGACGATATAAAGATATAAAACAATGACAAAATATCATTTAGCACAAATTAATATTGCCTTGGCAAAAGAAGAAATGGATTCAGAAACAATGAAAGGTTTTGTTTCGCGATTAGATGAAATTAATATGACTGCTGATAACGCTGAAGGTTTTATATGGCGTTTGCAATCTGAAGATGGAGATTCAACTGCAATACGAGTTTTTGACAAACCATTGTTATTAACCTGAGTTCGACCTAATATTTGTTTACAGTTTGAATGAATTTTTATTCAATTCGTAGTTGTTTTTTTAAAGGACTAACTGGTTAGTTTGAAAAAATAGAGCAAGAATTGGAAAAAATTCATCAAATCCTTTGGAAATCCTAAGAAAAGGCAATCTTTTTGAGTAAAATTATTAAAATATCCAGATATTCCTTTAAATTTTACACTTCAAATCTCACCTCTTCTTAGGATTCTGTAAATTAAATCTTAGGTTGAACTCAGGTTATTAGTGAATATGAGTGTGTGGGAAAGTATAGATTCTTTAAAGAATTTCGTTTATAAATCAGCTCATGTCGAATTAATTAGAGATCGTCAGGCATGGTTTCATAAGTTTGCTGATGCGCATCAGGCTTTATGGTGGATACCAAAAGGACATATTCCAACCATAGAAGAAGCCAAAGAACGACTAGAAACTATTCAAAAGCAAGGACCCACGGAATCAGCTTTTCATTTTGGAAAAACTTTTGATTCACCTTAATACTACTGTAGAATTAAAATAATGTAGATTTTTATTGTTCCTTTTAAGGATCTTAAGCGTGTACTATTATTATTTATCCTCCGTTAAAAACGATAAAATTCTATATTCACACCACGTGTTTTGTGTAGTATTTAGACTTGTACCAAACCCTACATGACCTCCATATTTTGTTGCTTCTATATAAAAGGAATCATTTTCTTTTGCCTCCTTAAACGGGTAACATGCTTCACCAAAAAAAGGATCGTCTAAAGCCGTAATGAGTAATGTTGGTACTTTGATAGTCGGTATATATTGTTTGCAGCTAGATTTTTTATAATAATCGTCAGCATCCTTAAAACCATGTGCCGGTGCTGTATATATATCATCAAAATCCTTAAAATTTTTGATAGATTCAATAGATTCTTTAGTTAAAAAGGAATCAGGAAATTTTTCCAACTTTTTCATCGTTTTTTCTTCCAAAGATTTTAAAAATCGATTTAAATAAAGTCGATTCGCTAGAGAATTCATCCGTAAAGAAGAATCTTTTAAAGAACAAGGAACAGAAACACCAATAGCTGATTTTACTTTTGATGATACATTGTCTTCACCCATATATTTGAGTGTCATATTTCCGCCAAGGCTATAACCAACAATATGTATTTCTTTATAATCATACTGATTTTCAATATGTTTGATTACCGCATCTAAATCTTCAGTTTTACCACTATGATAAGAACTTAATAATCTATTGAGTTCACCGCTACAACTTCTATGATTCATAGCTATTACATCAAAACCATGTTTATTGAGCACTTTTGATAATGATACGATATAGGTCGATTTTGAACTGCCTTCTAAACCATGAACAGCGATCACTAATTTATCAGAATTTACTGATGATATATCTAAATCTAGAAAATCGCCATCATCTAATTCTAAGCGCTTTCTATTGTAGTTAATAGAATTCTCATGAAATAGTACTCTGTAAATAGTACTAAAATGCCCGCTTTTAAAAAGAAAAGATGGATTGTATGTTGAATTTTTGAGTACTGGCATATTAGTTCGAACTAATCCTCATCCCTATAGCTATTGAGACTATCGGAATTTGCTTAAATTTCATTAAAATATTCTTTTAAAACTCCTAATGCATAATGACTTGCGATCTCTTTGGCAAATTTCGGAAAGTCTATATGTGCATTGTCATTTGCCTTATCGGAAATAATTCTAATAATAGAAAACAGAATGTTATACTCATAACAGACTTGTGCAATGGCAGCGCCTTCCATTTCAACGCAAAACACTGTTGGTAATTCAGTTTTTAATTTTGATACTGCATGAGCCTCAGAAATAAATTGATCACCACTGGCAATATCACTTATGATTACTTTAGGTTGGGTTATACCAAACGTAAGCGCTTTTTCTTTATCAATAAAAGTGTCATATGAATTCAAAAATAATTGTGTTGCTAGATATAATTGTTCTCTATGTGACGGTGATGTTTCGAAAAATACTTTGTTTAGAAGTGGTACTTCAAATTTTTTAAAAAGCGGACTCGCATCAACATCGTGCTGATATAAATGTTTTCCTACGACAATATCTCCTATGTTTGCTTCTTTAGATATTCCTCCGGCTACTCCGGTAAAAATAATTTCATCAATATCATAATCATTGATAAGTTGAGTAACTGTAGTTGCAGAAGCTACTTTTCCCCATCGAGAAAATACTAAGACAACATTCGTATTGAAGAGCTTACCTGAATAATAAGTACGCTTGCCTTTTGTTGAAGTTACAGATTCTTGTAAATTTTCAAGTAAAGTTTGCATTTCTTCCCGCATAGCTGAGATAATTCCTATTGCCATGAAAGTAATTGAGTTATGTAGTTAAAGTGAACCATTAGATTGTAAATTTACTTACTGCTTACTAACTATTTTCCCATCACGCATTTCTAGTTTTCTATCAGTCATATTAGCGAGTTCGTTATTATGAGTTACAATAACAAAGGTTTGATTGAATTCATCTCGAAGTTTAAAGAACAATTCATGTAAGTTTTTTGCTGAAGCAGTATCTAAATTTCCGCTAGGTTCATCAGCAAAAATTACTTTAGGTTTATTAATTAAAGCTCGAGCTACGGCAACACGCTGTTGTTCACCACCCGATAACTCATTCGGTTTATGATCAATTCTATCTGAAAGACCCAGAAAATCTAAAACTTTTAAAGCTTCTTGCTCTACTTGATTTTTAGGCTTATTTGCAATAAATGCAGGGATACAAACATTTTCTAATGCTGTAAATTCTGGTAATAATTGATGAAATTGAAAAATAAAACCGATATGTTGATTTCTAAATTTTGACAATGCCTTGTCCTTCAGTTTTAGCACATCTTGTCCGTTGAGCATCAACGTAGTATCACCTTTATTTGTAGGTTTGTCAAGCGTACCTAAAATCTGTAACAAGGTTGTCTTTCCTGCACCAGAAGGGCCAACTATAGAAACTATTTCACCTTGTTTAATGTGTACATTAACACCTTTTAAAACTTCTAAATCTCCATAAAATTTATGAATATTTTTTGCTGTAATCATGCTTAAACCTGATTTTGAGTTAGGATTAAAAATCAAGTGTGTGAAATTACACAAATAAAATGATTTTACCATATATTAAATTGTTGCGCTATGCAATACTTATAGAGGTATTAACAAGGTAGAATACTACATTTCGTTATGAGATTTAACATTGTTCCGTTAAGGGTAGTAGAAACCTAAATTTTTATCATAAAATACCTTACTATTGTCAGATGGTTTAGTATTTTTGTAAAGAATTATTTCAAAAATTTTAAGATGAACTTACACGAATATCAAGGAAAAGAAATATTAAATAGTTTTGGCGTTAGAATTCAACGCGGTAGAGTTGCGCATAACCATAAAGAAGCTGTAGATGTAGCAAAGCAATTGGCTACTGAAACAGGTACTGGTTGGTGGGTTATTAAAGCTCAAGTTCATGCTGGTGGACGTGGGAAAGGTGGAGGAGTGAAGTTGGCTAAAAGTTTGGCTGAGGTTGAATCAATTTCAGAGGATATTATCGGAATGATGTTGAAAACACCACAAACACCACCACAAGGTAAAAAAGTAAACCAAGTGTTGATCGCTGAAGATGTATATTATCCTGGTGAAAATGAACCTGAAGAGTATTATATGTCAGTCTTGTTAAATCGTGAAACCGGTAAAAATATGGTGATGTATTCTACTGAAGGTGGTATGGATATAGAAGCTGTTGCCGATGAAACACCTCATTTGATCTTTACTGAAGAAATTGATCCATTAATTGGATTATTACCTTTTCAAGCACGAAAAATAGCCTTTAATTTAGGTTTATCTGGTGGTGCATTAAAAGAAATGGTAAAATTTGTTTCTTCATTGTATACCGCCTTTATAAAATCTGATTCTTCAATGTTTGAGATCAATCCGGTTTTAAAAACTTCAGATGATAAAATCATGGCAGTTGATGCGAAAGTTACTTTAGATGATAATGCACTATTTAGACATAAAGATTATGCTGAAATGCGTGATTTGCGTGAAGAAAATCCTATTGAAGTTGAAGCAAAAGCTGCAGGTCTGAATTATGTTGATCTTGACGGAAATGTTGGTTGTATGGTAAATGGGGCTGGATTGGCAATGAGTACGATGGATTTGATCAAACAAGCAGGCGGTGAGCCAGCTAACTTTTTAGACGTAGGTGGTACTGCAGATGCAAAACGTGTAGAGACTGCTTTTAGAATTATTTTAAAAGATACCCATGTCAAAGCTATTTTGGTAAATATTTTTGGAGGTATCGTTCGTTGTGATCGTGTTGCTCAAGGTATCGTCGATGCGTATACTAATATGGGTGACGCTATAAACGTACCGATTATTGTACGTTTACAAGGTACCAATGCGAAAGAAGCGAAAGAGCTAATCGATAATAGCGGAATGGAAATTATTTCGGCTACAGAATTTCAAGAAGCTGCAGATAAGGTACAGGAAGTATTAGGCTAAACGACTTTTTAAAAATAAAGAATAAAAAAAGAGCTGATTTTTCAGCTCTTTTTTTATAGTTATAAATTAATTGTTACATCATCTTACCGAAGAAGATAGCGTTCATCATCAGTTTATTAGTACCATACCAAAATGCTCTAAAGTTAGTGTTATCAGTAAATACGATAACTTTTCCTTGTCCTAACTTTGCGGTTTTAAAAGGAAGCGTACTTCCTAAAGCTTTCAGGTTCTCTTTAGAGATATAACCACTTAACAATGGTTTTTTTGTATATTGAATTGGGTATGTATAGTTCGTGATACTATCTGTTTTTATAAAGACCGTCGTATTTCTAAATAACGCTATTTTAGAATTGTTATAACCAAAACTTATAGGATGACTTCTATCTAAATTCGCTTCAAAAATGGCCCCACCAATTACTTGAGCACCTCTAAAGTTTTGACGTTGGTCGAAAGCTATATTTTTTGCTTTAGATTTAGATTTTTTAAAATCTAGTTTTATGAACGCATTTTTATTCAACCATTTTAAACTATTTCTAAAACCAATTATTGTTCCGCCATTTTTTGTAAAACCCTTTAGTTTATTTGTATTATGATTTAATGTATTACCATTCGTATTAGGTATTATGATAGTAGTATATTTACTTAAATCGGTCTTACTTAAGTTTTTTGTATCTAATTTTGTAATTGGTATTGCATATCTAGTATCTAATAAATGCCAAATTTCACCAGCATCATAAGAAGTGATACCATCACCAACTAAAAGAGCAATGTTTGGCTTTTTAAGAATTTTAAAATTTGAACTTCCAAGATCGATACCTTTCGTTAATCCTGTATGAGCAGCATCAATGTGCATACCTGAATTTTGAGCTATATTTTGTAATAAATCATAAATTCCGTCAGCATTAATTTTTTGATTTTGCGCGGGAATTAATATAGTTCCGTAATCATAACTTTTTCCGTTAAGGTTAAAAGGTTTCATGGCTACTTTGGCTCGTAAACCTTTATTTAGAATTTTGTATAGAACATGAGGAGAATTATAGTCATCCCATTCAAATAGATATGCATAATTGCTTTTAGAATCAACGCTACCTATTGGTTTTTTTAGAGAAATAACGTTGTCTCCTACAGCAGTAGTTGTGGATACATATCCGTAGTTCATATCAAAAGCTAACGGCAATGTCCATGCAGAAACATCGTAGAATAAACTATCTTTAAATGTTGTCCGTTTTTCAAACATAGCTTTTATCATTCGATAATTTGGTTGGTTTGCAGGAATAATATAGCTATGATCTGGAGAGAATGTCTTTCCACTCGTTTTGACCGAATTTTTTAATTTGTTGAATACGATATTTTGACGCTTCAACATGGTTGCAAATTGATATGTTTTAGTTCTATCATTAGCATCTCCGAAAACGATAGCCTTATTTTTATCCTTAGAAATTTCTCGTTGCGCATTCTTATAAAAATTACGCTGATATGTTAATAGCTCATTTCTTAAGTTTTTTCCGGCTTTTTGAGTTGATAACGCAGCTGTAAATTGATTACGGATAGCGAAAGGGAATGTTAAAATGCCATTATCAGTTTTCTGAGCGTGGCCTCTAGCGCTTGCTTGTTCAAATAAAATACCAACCCCGCCATTTATATCTGGAAAAGTAGACCCTTTACCATAATAAAAATCGTCAAAGCTTTCTTCGGTATAATATAATGATCCGATCTTATCAAATGCTTTCGCGTGGTAAGTCCCAATTTGATATGTTAACTCTTGATTTAATTTAGGAGTTAAGGGATGTGTTCTTGACGGAATACCAGGCTGAAAAAAGAAAGTTGCATTGGTACCCATTTCATGATGATCGGTTAAAATATTTGGTTTCCATTGATGAAAGGTTTTAATACGTGCCTGCGATTCTGGTAATTGAGACACTAACCAGTCTCTATTCATATCAAACCAATAGTGATTTGTTCTACCTCTTGGCCAAGCTTCACTATATTCTCTATCTGCATTATCGGTGGTTAAATTTTGATTTTTATGCACATTTACCCAAGAAGCAAAACGTTGAAGCCCATCAGGATTATACGAAGGATCAAATAAAATAATTGTATTGTCTAATAATTCATCAATGTAATTTCCTTCCGCGGCGGCCAAGTAATAAGCAACCAAAAGACCTGCATTTGCACCACTTGCTTCATTACCATGTATTGAAAATCCTTGATATATAACTAATGGCATCGTATCAATAGTAAGCGAAGAAGATGTAGTGACATCTGATAATTTTAAATGCTCCTTTCTTATCGTTTCAATATTCTGATGGTTTTTAGGAGAAGTGATCGTTAATAATAATAAAGGCCTATCCTCATAGCTTTTTCCTCTATTTTCTATTGTAATTCTATCAGAAGCATCGGCTAAAGCATACATATACTGTACTAGTTTATCGTGAGAAGCATGCCATTTACCCACTTGAAATCCTAAAACACTTTCTGGTGTAGGAATATTCGAATTGTAATTGATACCTTGAGGTAAGTAATAATCTAAGTTAATTTTTTGTTGTGCAAAAATTGTTGAAAAACTGAAGAAGATCAGTAAAACGATTACTTTTTTCATTTGGATTGATTTAGGTTTTCGCCCTTAAAGTTTTGGAATTGGAGTGGTAGTTTGTTGAAAACTATCATCCTTACATAAGGGATGTAATTATATAAGGTAAAGATATAAAAAAACCGCTCAATTTCATCGCTGATTGCTCTGAAAGTTGAACGGTTTACTATTTGAATTAGTTAAGTCTTAAATATCATCAAAATCTACATCAGTAAAGCTTTCAGTAGATTTAGTTTCTTCTGAAACAACTTCACTAGGCTTTTGATAATCTTTTTGATGGCGATCAGAAATTACTTCTTCACCTTTTTCGTTTATAATATAACTAGTTGCTTTTGCAAGCATCTCATTGAATTCGTTAAAATCTTCTTTGTACAAGTAAATTTTATGTTTTTTATAATGAAACGAACCGTCATCATGTGTAAACTTTTTACTCTCAGTAACCGTTAAATAATAATCACCAGCTTTGGTAGCTCTTACATCAAAAAAATAGGTTCTTCTTCCTGCTCGTAGTACTTGAGAAAAGATTTCTTCTTGTTCTATATATTCTTTATCACTCATAATAATCTTAACTTTTGTTAATCTTGATTTTCGTATTAGTCACAAATCTATAAAAATAAATGATTTCAACAATAATTTATTTATTTTCTTTTCGGTACAGTTTTTTGCTAATCTACAATTTGTTCTGTAAGTTGTTGGTTATAAAGATTTTGATAGAAACCAGATTGGTTTGATAATTCTTCATGTGTACCTTTTTGAACAATTTTACCTTCTTCAAGTACAATTATAAAGTCAGCGTTTTTAGTTGATGATACTCTATGGCTTATAATTATAGTAGTTTTACCCTTACTAATTGAATTTAAGTTATTCAGAATAATTTCTTCAGTTTCGGTATCTACCGCCGATAAACAGTCGTCAAAAATCAATATTTGAGGCTCTTTAATAATAGCTCGAGCAATAGAAACACGTTGTTTTTGTCCACCTGATAAGGTTACACCTCGTTCACCGATAAAAGTATTGTAGGAATCATTAAACTCTTCAATGTTATGGTGAATATGAGCATTTTTTGCAGCATCTTTAATAATAGTGTCTACAGCTTTTTCATTACCAAATTTAATGTTGTTTTTTATCGTGTCAGAAAATAAGAATGCTTCTTGAGGAACAAAACCAATACTGCTGCGTAGATTAGTCAAATTTAACTCTTTAATAGGTGTATGATCAATTAAAATTTCACCTTCACTTACATCATAGAGCCTGGCTATTAAGTTTGCTATAGTAGATTTACCTGATCCGGTTTTTCCTAAAATAGCAAGTGTTTTTCCTTTTTTAATAGCAAATGAAATGCTTTTTAATGCCGTTATATTTGTATCGTCATAGGTAAGGGAAACATTTTTGAATTCAATATCTCCTTCAATACTAGATTCACTTTCAGTTTTATTTTGAACTTCAGGAGTTACTTTTAAAAACTCATTTATTCTTTTTTGCGAAGCTTCTGCTTGTTGTACCATAGAGGTAACCCATCCAATCACAGCAACGGGCCAAGTCAACATATTGACGTATATGATAAATTCAGCAATGACACCAAAACTCTCAATTTGGCCATTGATATAGCGCATGCCTCCTATATAAATTACCAAAATATTGCTAGCCCCAATAAGCAATATCATTAATGGGAAAAAGAGCGCTTGAGCTTTATATAAAGAGATGTTCTTTTCTTTACTTTCATTTGCTAGTACATCAAAATTTGAAAAAGAGTGTTTTTCTATACTGTACGCTTTAATAACATTTATTCCAGAAAAGAATTCTTGCGAAAAAGTGGTCAATTTTGATAAATATTCTTGTACAATTCTACTTCTTTCATTAATTACTTTACTCAAAATATAAATTGAAACAGAAAGTACAGGGAGGGGTAGTAATGTATATAATGAAAGCGTAGCATCAATTTGTATCATATAGGGAATCACAATTACAAATAGTGTAATCATGTTTATAGAATACATAATTGCAGGACCAAAGTACATTCTTACCTTACTAACATCTTCACTAATTCTATTCATTAAATCTCCTGTTCTATTTTTTTTATAGAAATTTAATGATAAGCGTTCGTATTGTTCAAAAATTTCATTTTTAAGGTCAAATTCTATTAAGCGCGACATTACAATAATAGTTTGACGCATTAAAAAAGTAAAGAAACCTGATAGCAAAACAGCACCAACTATCATCAATATATTTATCAGTAACTTATTTTTAACAACCGCTAAATCAGAAATGTCACCATCAATATAATTTTCAACAACCAATAATGATTTGCCAATTAATCTCGGTGTAAAAAGCGATAATATTCTAGCAGTAACAGTACAGGCAATACCAACAATTAGTCGATATTTATACTTGTAGAAAAATTTATTTAAATAACGTAATGCTTTCAAAAAATAATATAATTTTTTACGATATTAAGAAATTTAAAACAATGGTAAAACCCTTTGCCGTTAAGAATTTCTTAAATTAATTGATATGCACATTTATATTTTGTCACCATTAACTAAAACTTTACCTTTGCACCGATTTTTTAAGAACATTGTTGCAGATGAAGTTTTATAAAGTCAAAAAACAAAGTAAAAATTGTTTTATCTAATGACGAAGATACAAGATTAACATTACAGAGCAACAAAAGAATCATTTAATAAATATCTAAATAATAATATTTCAATATGCTTAATAGGAGACATATCAGAGTAAAAGTAATGCAATCTGTTTATGCAATGATCCAATCTAAAAGTGATGATTTGGTAAGAGAAGAAAAGTTCTTGAAGTTTAGTATTATTAAGATATATGATTTATATGTGTTGATGTTAAGCTTACTTATTGAAGTTAGAAATTTAGCCGAACAACATCAAGAAATTGCAAAAAAGAAGCACTTGGCAACCTCTGATGATATAAATCCAAACAGAAAATTTATTGACAATCAGTTCCTTTTAAATCTAAAGGATAATGATTCGTTAAAATCGTATATTAAAAACGAAAAATTATTGAATTGGAAAGAAGACAATGAATATGTTCAATTAATTTGGAAAGCAATTAAAGAAAGTGATATCTATAAGGATTATATAAATTCGAAAGAAAATATTTCTTACAAACAAGAGTTGGAGTTTGTCTCTGAAATTTATAAATCAATAATTGCGCCTAACGATAAGTTATTTGATTATTTTGAAAGTCAAATTTTAAGTTGGGTTGATGATATTCCGTTTGTAAATACATTGGTTATAAAAAATCTAAAAGCAATTAAAGCTGATACCATATTTAGTAAAGAAAGGTTATATAAAGATGAGGAAGATGAAAAATTTGCATTAGAATTATTCAAAAAGACAATGCTGCATCATACTGAATTTAATGATGATATTGATAAAATGACACCAAATTGGGATACTGATAGAATTGCTGAAGTCGATTTTATTTTAATGAAAATGGCATTGATTGAGTTCGTGTATTTTCCTTCAATACCAACAAGAGTTACTATTAATGAATATCTTGAAATAGCAAAAGATTATTCGACAACTAAAAGTAGTTTCTTTATCAATGGAGTTTTAGATAAATTATTGAAAGATTATACAAATTCAGATAGAATAACAAAAATAGGAAGAGGTTTACTATAATATTTAATACTTTTACAATCAAAATTAATTTTAAGCAGATGAAAAAAATAGCAATTATAATAGTCTTAGTTGCATTTTCGATTACATCATGTAAAGAGAATGTTGCTAATAAAATAAATCAAGAGAATCTAGATGTTGCTAAACAACGTGATTATAAGTTGAATGAAGGTGCAGCAGCCATAAATTTTACTAAAAAAGAACACGATTTCGGAACTATCAATGAAGGTGATGTTGTTGAAACTACATTTAGCTTTACAAATACAGGCAAATCTGAGTTAATTATTACGAATGCAGTAGGTAGCTGTGGTTGTACTGTGCCAGAATGGCCTAAGCAACCGATAGGTGTAGGAGGAGCAGGAGAGATTAAGGTAAAATTTAATTCGTCTGGTAAACCAAATAATCAAAGAAAAACCATTACGCTAACTGCCAATACTGCAAAAGGAAAAGAAGTTGTGGTAATTAAAGCACAAGTAACACCAAAACAAAAAGTAACGAGTTAATAAATTGAATATGTATCAAACAATATTTTTACAGACTGGAGGAAGTGGAATTAATAATTTTATTATGATTCCGTTAATGTTGTTGGTTGTTTATCTATTTATGATAAGACCACAAATTAGAAAACAAAAGAAAGAAAAACAATTTCAATCGGCCATCAAGAAAGGTGCTAAAGTGATCACTACTAGCGGAATTCATGGTAAAATAGTTGAGTTAAATGATAGTGATTGCGTATTAGAAACAGGAGCAGGAAAGATTAAGTTTGAACGCTCAGCAATTTCTATGGAATTGAGTAAAAAATACTTAAGTCCAACTACTAAAAAATAATATTAAGCTACTTATAATAATGAAGTGAGTTTTATTAGTTTAAAACTCACTTTTTTTATTTAATTTTAAAAAAGTATTTTCAATTCATTGCAATTTGAAGCGAAATACAAAACTAAGTTTCATGGCTTCTAAAACAAAACAAAAATCGAATACCTTAAAAAGCACTAGAAATACGAAAGTTCTATTGGTGTTTTTAATAATTTCTTTTTTGTTTTGGATGCTTATAAAATTGTCTAGAGAATATACAGATGTTATTCAGTTTAATGTAAATTATTTTAATTTACCTGAAGGTAAAATGTTACAAGAAGAACCTCAAAAGAACCTCGAGGTTATTGTAAAAACGTATGGATTTAATTTAGTTAAATACCATATAAATAAAAGGAAGGTTAATGTTGATTTACACTCCGTTAAACGAAAAAAAGGATTCATTTACTACCAATTAGCGAGTGAATTACTGCCTCAAATACAAAAACAAGTAGCGTCTGATGTTGAAGTTATTGCTGTTCAACCAGATTCGTTGTATTATCATTTAGGAATTAGCAAAACAAAAAAGGTATTAGTAGTTCCTGATATAAATATTCAGTATCAATCTGGGTATAATTTATTGGGCGATTTAAAAGTTAAACCTAATTATATTTCTATCTCGGGCCCTGAAGTTTTAATAGATTCTATCTCATCAATAAAAACGGAGGCAATTATACTAACAGACGTCAATTCTACCATAGAATTAAAGCTTCCCATTGTGACGTTGAATGGGCCTTCAAAGGTGAAGTATTCAATTAATGAAGTGAGTATAACAGGTGCCGTAGAAAAGTTTACTGAAGCCAAATTAAAATTACCTTTTGTAATTAAAAATTTACCGCAAAATTATAATATAACTACCTTTCCGGATAAGGTGGAAGTTATCTTTCAAATAGGAATATCTGATTATAACAAAATTAATCAAAATGATTTTAAGATAAGTTGTGACTATAGAAGAACAGTGAAAGATGGTTTAACATATCTTATTCCTGAAGTGATTTCAAAGCCATCAGTGGTTTCTGAATTTAGAATTGTACCTAATCAAATTGAATATCTTATAAAAGAATGATTACAGTTGGTCTTACAGGAGGTATTGGTAGTGGTAAAACAACAATAGCCAATTTTTTTATTGAATTAGGTATACCGGTTTATTTTGCGGATGATGAAGCAAAAAAAATTATGAATTCTTCAAAAAAAATTAAAAAAAAATTAATTGCTGAATTTGGAGATGAAGCTTACAAAAATGAAGAGTTAAATAGAGGGTATTTAGCAGATATTGTATTTAATGACAAAGAGAAATTAAGTATTATCAATAGTATTGTTCATCCAGAAATAGCGAAACATTTTTCTAAATGGGTTAAAAAGCAAAAGACCAAGTATATAATCCAAGAAAATGCCATTTTGTTTGAAAATGATACAGCTTCAAAATTCGATTTTATAATTACTGTAACTGCACCAATTGATATTAAAATAGATAGAATTTTAAAAAGAGATTCAACCACAAAAGAAGCCGTTTTATCTAGGATAGATAGTCAATGGAGTGATGCTAAGAAGATTAAAATGTCAGATTTTGTCATCAATAATATCGATTTAATTGACACGAAACTACAGGTTGAAAATCTTCATAAAGAACTATTGAAGATTATAAATACAAACTCTTAAAAAATTGTTAAATTAACTAGTTTTTAGTTAATATTAGTTAAATCAATTCATATATCTAATAAGTTAAATTAAATTTGTTCGAATGAGTAAACGGGTTTTTATACTCTTAATTACGTTGATGATTGTTGCCTTAATTGGTATTATAGCTGTACAAATTTATTGGATTAATACGACCATTGAAATTCGTGAAAAACAGTTTACTAATGATGTAAGATTTGCATTGGCAAATGTATCAGAAAATATTCAAGAAAGAGAAATTAATGATTATTATCAAAAATATGGATCTATTATTGATAGTGCAACTCAAACAACATCATCTAGAAAAAGAGATTTCTATTTTCAGAAAATAGATACCGTTAAAAATGAGATTTTTTCTTTTAGACAAAGTGTTTTAGAAAATAATTATAAAACATCTATTCCTTTATTTGGGAATGATTCTTTGACATTTAAAACCTTTTTTAGCGAAAAATCTAAAGAAATTAGCAAGCTAAGTGGTATCAGTAAAGATTATACTAATATCTCACCGGAAGAACGCATTTATGAAGTTGGTAAATTAAGTAAGTTAGAAAGCATACAGTTTGAAAATCAGTTTAAAGACATAGCCGCCAGCTTACCAATATATGATCGTATTGGTATTAATGAAATTACTCTAAATTTAGATAATGAATTAAGAGAAAGGGGTGTAGATACTGATTTTGAATTTGGAGTATATGGTGATGGTTTAGCAACCAAATTAAAATCTAGAAAATTTAAAAAACAAAAAGGTAAGAGTTATCAAGTGCCTTTGTTTGTTGATGAAAATGGAGATAGTAATTATCAATTATTTGTTAGTTTTCCTGAAAAGAACGAATATATTTTAGCGAGTATTACTAACATTTTAACCTTGTCTGCAATATTTATTTTAATTATAATTTTGGCTTTTGCAAGTGCATTATATCAATTACTAAAACAAAAACAAATCTCAGAAATTAAAACTGATTTTATCAATAACATGACGCATGAGTTTAAAACTCCTATTGCGACCATAAATTTAGCTTTAGACGCGATTAAAAATCCAAAAATTATCGGTGATAAAGAGAAAATATTGCGTTATACCGAAATGATAAGAGAAGAGAACAAGAGAATGCATGGTCAAGTTGAGAATGTATTGAGAATATCTAGATTAGAAAAAAATCAGTTAGATCTTACCAATGAAGTTGTAGATTTACATGATATTATTCAAGATGCAGTAACGCATGTAGATTTGATAGTAAAAGATAGAGGAGGTTATATACAAATTCACCTAGAAGCATTACAAAGTGAAGTAATGGTTAGTAAATTTCATTTCACAAATGTAATCGTAAATATATTAGACAATGCTGTTAAATACACCAATGATGCACCTAACATTGACATTTACACCGAAAATGCAGGTAATAATATCATTTTAAAAATAAAAGATCAAGGCATTGGTATGAATAAAAATGTACAAAAGCACGTTTTTGATAAATTTTATAGAGAGCAAAAAGGAAATATCCATGACGTTAAAGGACATGGTTTAGGTTTATCCTATGTAAAGAAAATAGTAGAACATAATCACGGAAGTGTATATGTTGAAAGTGAAAAAGGTAAGGGAAGCATATTTATTATCAAATTACCTTTAATTTAATACATGAAATTATGACAAATAAGAAAATATTACTAGTAGAAGATGATCCGAATTTTGGAACAGTATTAAAAGATTATTTAATGTTAAATGATTATTCTGTTTCACATGCTAAGGATGGTTTAGAGGGGTTGATAATGTTTAAAAACGATGATTTTGATATCTGTATTTTAGATGTTATGATGCCTAGAAAAGATGGTTTTTCTTTAGCCAAAGACATCAGAGCTACAAATGCTGATGTACCTATTATCTTTTTAACTGCCAAGACAATGAAAGAAGATGTATTGAAAGGATATGAAGTTGGTGCTGATGATTATTTGAATAAACCATTTGACTCTGAGGTATTATTATATAAAATAAAAGCAATCCTTCAACGGAAAGAAAAAGATGTGAGTACTGATGACGATCAACATGAATTTCAAATTGGTAAATTCCATTTAAACTCTAAGTTGAGACATTTGTCTTTTGATGGTGGTGAACCTCGAAAATTATCTCCAAAAGAAAATAAATTATTAAAAATGTTGACCTTGCATTTAAATGATTTGATGCCAAGAGAATTAGCATTGACAAAAATATGGCGAGATGACAATTATTTTACTTCTAGAAGTATGGATGTTTATATTGCCAAACTGCGAAAATATTTAAAAGAAGATGAAAATGTTGAAATTGTAAATATTCATGGGGAAGGATTTAGGTTAATAGTGAATTCTTAGGATAAATTGTTAAAAATAAATATTTGTTAACTTTACAGAATAGAAGTAACGTATGGCAAAATTTATTAAAATATACAATGAAAATCCTAACCCCAAAGAGGTTGATAAAGTAGTAGCAATCCTCCGTAAAGGAGGGTTGATTATTTATCCCACGGATACTGTTTACGGATTGGGCTGTGATATAACCAATGCCAAAGGCTTAGAAAAAATTGCACGGATAAAAAATGTAAAACTAGCAAAGGCTAATTTCTCTTTTATCTGTAATGACCTCAGCCATTTATCTGATTATGTAAAACAAATTGACACCCCTACTTATAAAATTTTAAGAAGAGCTTTACCAGGTGCTTATACATTTATTTTACCAGGTAATAATAGCTTGCCTAAAGCTTTTAAAAATAAAAAAACGGTTGGTATTAGAGTACCTGATAGTAATATTGCCCGAGAAATTGTAAAAGCCTTAGGCAACCCAATAGTTTCTACTTCTATTTATGACGAAGATGATGTAATTGAATACACTACAGATCCAGAACTGATTTTCGAAAAGTGGCAAAACTTAGTCGATATCGTTGTTGATGGTGGTTATGGAGATAATCAACCCTCTACAGTAATCGATTTATCAACTGATGAAATTGAAATTATTAGAGAAGGTAAAGGGAGTTTAGATATCTTATAACTTGTCAACTCCATTACTTACTAATTCTTTATAGTTATGTTTAAGTTTAGTTAATAAGGTACCATAAATTAGCCTGTAGAATAACCATAAAAATACAACAAGAATTACAATAACAACTATAGAAACTAACCAAATCATAACCATGTTAGTGTTTTCAGGAAGGCTATCCATAAAAACTTGAGAATTAAACATTTTGTACATAACGATTAATGAAACAACAAAAAGTGCGATTAAATTAAACCAGATATAATACTTAACAATATTTCTTGTTTTTATAATATTTTGCATCAATTTCTTCGGATTCGAACTCGCTGAAATTGATCGATAATTTTTGTAAAATAGGAATATAAAATACAAAATAATAATAGAGGTAATTACATAAAAGATAGTCATAAAGTTAGACAAGCCTATTTTTTCATAACTACTCATTGATTTATTATCGTAACCCGTAAATAATAAGGTTAAATACGGTATAATAAACTCTAGCACGCTAATTATAAATATCCATTTTACAATAGAAGATGATCTTTTATGAATGAGTCTTGAAATCTCTTCTTTTGATACTTTAGGAAGTGAACTTTCTTGATTCTTCCAATCTTTTTTTAATAATTCTAATTGATCCATATGATTACGGATTTAATATTTTTTTTAATTTATTTTTTACCCTATTCATTTTCACTCGTGCATTCACCTCAGTAATACCCATAGTTTGGGCAATTTCTTTATAATTTTTATCCTCTAAATATAAAAATATTAAGGCCTTTTCAATGTCTGATAAATGATATATGGCTTTATATAATATTTTTAACTGTTCTTCTTCTGTATCGTCATATACAGATGATTCAATTTTGTATAAAACAGAATCAAAATCTTGAGTTTTAATTGTTCTTTTTGATTTTCTATAAAGAGTAATGGCTGTATTTAACGCAACTCGATACATCCATGTACTAAATTTAGCTTCACCTCTAAATTTAGGATATGCTTTCCATAGTTGTATAGAAATTTCTTGAAACAAATCATTATGAGCATCTTTATTGTTCGTATATATTTTACATACCTTATGTACAATGTTTTGATGCTGCTCTAGATCGTTTACAAATTTATGTTCTAGTTCTTTGGTCACGTTTGGTTGATTACATATATATGTATAGTAAAATTAAAATTTGTTACACTAAGCTAATATAATTTAAAATTTAAGATAACAATCCATCTATAAAAAACTACAACTCAGTATTAGTTTTTAGTTTTCAATACGAAACAAGTACACATTTGTACCATAAAAATAAATACAAATGAAATTTATCTTAAACATTCTGTTAATTGTACTCACTTTACAATTAAATGCTCAAACCACTATATCCGGAAAGGTAATCGATAAAAAAGGTGAGCCAATTATGGGTGCTAATGTATATTTAGAAAATACATATGATGGAGCTACAACAGACATCGATGGTGATTTTTCTTTTACAACAACCGAAACAGATGAAGTAACTTTAGTTGTTTCGTATGTCACTTTTCAAACCTATAAACAAACAGCAAATGTTGAGGCATTACATAACTTAACGATTGTTTTAAAAGAATCAATAAATACATTAGATGCTGTTGTGTTGACTGCAGGTTCATTTCAAGCGGGCGAACATTCTAAAGCGACCGTAATGAATTCTTTAGATGTAGTTACCACTGCTGGTGTTGCAGGCGATTTTATTTCGGCATTGCAAACCTTACCAGGTACACAAACAGTTGGTGAAGATGGCAGATTATTTGTCCGTGGTGGAACAGCTGAAGAAACACAGGTTTTTATCGATGGTTTACAAGTGTTTAAACCTTATATACCTACTTCTAATAATACACCAACACGTGGCAGGTATTCACCGTTTTTGTTCGATGGTATTACTTTTAGTACAGGCGGTTATTCTGCTGAATATGGTAATGCGCTATCAAGTGTATTATTATTGACAACTATTGACCATCCAAAACAAAATGAAACAAATCTATCATTTATGTCGCTCGGAGGCGGAATAGGACACACGAAAAAATGGGATAAAGATGCATTTACCATGAACACAAGCTATATTAATTTGGCGCCTTATAATAAATTAGCACCTGATATCAATACATGGAAAAAACCATACGAATCTATTTCAGGAGAAGCAGTTTATAGACATGATACCAAAAATGGCTTGCTTAAATTTTATTCTGCATATAGTTTCTCAAGATTTGATGTAGAACAAGAGAATATTAACTTTGAAGATCTTGTAAGGTTCGATTTAAAGGATAATAATTGGTATACAAATGTATCTTATGATGGATTTATCAGTGATAAAACAAAATTAACAACAGGCTTGAGTTATAGCAATAGTAAAACCAATGTAATTGAAGAAAATGTAGCAATAATAGATAAGGAAAACTCAGTGCATTTGAAAGCGAAGTTAAAACATTCGTTTAATAATCAATTTAAATTGACTTATGGTGCTGAATTCTTATCAACTCATTTTACTGAAAACGGGTTGGCAAATCAAACTGATAATTTCAACTATGCTTTTATTAATAATATGAGTTCAGTTTTCGCTGAAGCGGATATATTCTTCTCGAATGATTTTGCAGGTAAATTTGGTGTTAGAGGTGAATACAATACATTGTTAGACGAATATACAGTGTCACCAAGAATATCCTTAGCTTATAAGTTGAATAAACGCTCACAAGTGTCAGTTGCTTATGGTAATTTTTACCAGACTCCTCAGAATAATGAATTAAAAATTGAGCAAAATATAGACTTGCAAAAAGCCACACATTATATTTTAAACTATCAGTATAAAAAGGATAAACGGTTATTTAGAGCAGAAGTGTTTTATAAAGAGTATACTGACTTATTACAATATGAATCAGAATTTGGTCAGCCTGCTACTAATTTCAATAATAATGGATTCGGTTATGCCAAAGGCATAGATATTTTTTGGAAAGACAGTAAAAGCATCAAAAATTTGCAATATTGGATGTCGTATTCATATTTAGATACCAAGCGTAAGTTTCAAGATTTTTCGACAGAAGTAATGCCAAGTTATGTAACGAAGCACAATGCTTATTTGGTCACTAAATTTTGGATTGATGATCTCCGGTCTCAAGTAGGTATGACCTATAATTTTGCTAGTGGTAGACCTTATGACAATGCAAATTCAATAGCGTTTATGAATGGTAGAACGAAGTCATATAATAATTTGAGTATGAATTGGAGTTACCTTATCTCACAGCAAAAAATACTATTTGTATCGGTGTCAAATGTATTGGGCTTTAAAAATGTATATGGTTATGACTATGCAAACAATCCCGATTTAAATGGCACCTTTCAACGTCAAGCTATTACGCCAACAGCTGACCGTTTCTTTTTTGTTGGTTTCTTTTGGACACTAAGTGATGACAACACAAAAAATCAATTGGATAATTTATAGGGATTGTTTATCGGTTACCTGTAAAAGCAGTAGCGGTTAGATGTTCAATTAATTTGAAGTTATAAAATTAGCAAAATTCTATGAATTTTGTGTTCCTTTTTTGTTTCTTACAAAATTCAGAGAATTTTGCGGAGCTTGTAGATACAAAAACAACTTTCAGCCAAAAACTAGACGCTATTGTTTTTACAGAATGTTGTAACTAGTTTACTGAACCATAAATGATAGTGGAATTTTATAATTAACATTTACTGGTTCTCCGCCAATAGTTCCAGGTTTATAAAAGCTTGGAAAAGAATTAATTACTCTTGTCCCTTCATCTAATAATAATTTGTGACTACCTTTAGCTTCTACATTTACAATTTCTCCTGATTTAGAAATTACGAAACTTATTATTATCCTTTGTTTACCTTGTGGTAAACCTAAATCCTGTGCTAAATCTACATCAAATTTTCTAGTTACATATTTTTGAATATCTTTTATAACACAACTCCTAATTTCATTTTCATTACTTAATTTCTTACATTTTTTTGTAACTGGAATTGTTTCAATCTTTGAAAATTCACTTTTTTCAGTATCTTTTATCTCTATCCATTTTACTGGAAAATATTCCTTAACATAAAATCCTTTGTATTCTATTTTATCGGTCGTTCCTTTTTTTATTCTTTTTTTTCGTTCTCTATTTGTTGGAAGTTTTATATTAATTTTCAATTCATACTTCATTTCTTGCCCTTTTGTTAAGTATTCATTTGGGTCTAATCTTGGGATTTGATTTATTATTCTAATTATCTCTGATTCAAATGCTTTTGTTCTGTTATTAAGGTTAATGTCAAATATTTCTCCATTTGAGTCAATTTTAAAGAATACTTTTAGTTGCAAAAAATCTCCTCCTTTAAAGCCACTTTTTATTGCTATTTTTTCAATTTCATTAACTGATTGTTTGAAAAAAGTTTCTTTAACAAGTTTTTTATTCTGCGAGTTCATAATTGAGCTTGTCAGAATTAATAATAATAGTAGATTTTTTTTCATTTTAAAATTAGTTACAACGTTTTAGCAAAAAAATGTTTTAATGTTTTTTACTTGGTGATAATCAAAGTTCGTCATTTTTAATGTAAAAATCAAAGGGGGTTTTTCCCCTTTTTTCAAAAAAAACAAACAAAATGTTGTGGGTACGAACAACTCATCCTAAAAAAATGACAATTCAGCAAGTATAAGTTTTATACATTACTATTTAGAATGACTTTTGAGCTATAATTTAAAACTTAAAATCATGATCAGACTCGTATTAGTATTAATGATGTATTTGATATCTCAAGTTACAGCATCACAAACAAAATTTGAAAACAGTATGCAACAAGCATATAAATTAATGCAAGAAAACAAAAATGATGAAGCAGCGAATCTATTTGAACGCATTGGTAATGCAGAAGCAACAAACTGGTTGCCATATTACAATGTGGCCTTATTAAAAACTAGAACCACTTTTGGTATTAAGGATAACGCTATTATTGAAGCTCAATTAAAAAGTGCAACAGAATTTATTAATAAAGCCGATGCTATTTCACCAAATAATTCTGAAATTTATGTATTAAAAGGGCTGATTAATGTGGCGAAAATTGCTTCAAACCCAATGGTATATGGAGCAAGTTTATCTGCCGAAACTACACAGTTATATCAAAAAGCAATTGCCTTTGATACTAAGAACCCTAGAGCACATAGTGGCTTAGCAGAATTTGAAATGGGTGGGGCACGTTTTTTTAAGCAAGATCTGACTCCTTTTTGTAAAAGACTTCAGGCATCTGTGGCATTATATGATACTTTTGAACCTGAGTCTAATTTTCATCCTATTTGGGGAAAAGAAAGAGTGTTAGAAGTAATCAAGAGCTGCGGAGCATTAAAAGAGGTAAAAGCATCTGCAGTTACAATACATGTTACAATACCTAATATTACAAGTGATAAAGGAAATATAAAATTTGCATTGTATGATAAAGAAACATTTATGCTTACACCATTAAACGGCAAAGTAGGTGTAATTAAAGACGGTACAACAGCTGTAATTTTTGAAAATGTTATAGCTGGTGAATATGCAATTGTTTGTTATCATGATAGTAATGAAAATAATAAAATGGATTTTGATGAGCAAATGATGCCTAAAGAAGACTTTGGAATTTCTAATAATCCACAATTAATGGGACCTCCAACATTTGATACAGCTAAGTTTACAGTTGAAAATAAATCATTAGATTTAACTATTAAATTTTAGAAATAATGAAACAGCTATTATATATTTTATTTTTATCTATCTCTGTGAACCTAATGGCTCAAGATAGCAGTACATTAACTGTTGAATTTGAAGGGATAAAAACAGATCAAGCAAAGCTATTCGTTGCCCTATATGATAGTGAAGCTAATTTCTTAAAGAAGCCTATACAAGGCACAATAGTCACGGTGAATAACGGGAATGCTACGGCAGTTTTTAATAATTTAAAACCAAGTAATTATGCAATTTCTTCTTTTTTAGATAAGAATAATAATGGTAAATTAGATACTAATTTTATGAAGATACCAAAAGAACCAACCGCTATGAGTAATAATGCCAAAGGTAGTTTTGGACCTCCAAAATTTAAAGATGCCAAATTTACTGTGCAAAATGTGCAAACAAGCATTAGTATAAATTATTAATTATTGTAAACTAATAGAATGTCGAATTTTAGAAAAATATTGCTTGTAGGTTTTGTTATTGGTACGGTACTATTCCTAATAGGTTGGGCTTATAATATACATGAAGCAGATGCGGTTGTATTAGACCAAAACACCTTAAGAACTTTTGGCTATTACCAAATGTATGCCATAGTATTAACCTTTGTAAATAGCTATTTTTTCGAATATTTGAATAGAATACAATGGAAAAAATATGGGAAATATCGATTAGTAATTGGTGCCATAGGGGGAGTCTCTATAACCATGATAACCATTATTTTTCTTCGTATGGTTCAAGAAATGGCCATTAAAGGAGAGGGTTTTGATGAGTTTTATACCGAAGAATTTCAAAATAGTTCTTTCTATTTGACCTCATTAATGATTACGATTGTAGCATCTGTTTTTTTTCATGCGGTACATTTTTATCAAGAATTACAAAAGGGAAAAGTTAAAGAACAGAAGATTATTGCAGGTACTGCGTCAGCTCAATTTGATGCATTGAAAAATCAATTAGATCCGCATTTTTTATTTAATAGCTTAAACGTATTAACGAGCTTGATTGATGAAAATCCAGATTCAGCTCAAAAATTTACAACATCACTGTCAAAAGTTTATAGATATGTATTAGAGCAAAAAAATAAGGAATTAGTATCAGTAGATGAAGAATTGCAATTTGCAAAAACCTATATTAATTTGCTCAAAATGCGTTTTGAAGATAGTATCGTATTCGAAATTCCTGAAAAAGCAAGTAACCCAGAGGCAAAAGTTGTACCACTATCATTACAATTATTATTAGAAAACGCTGTAAAACATAATATAGTGAATACGTCAAATCCTTTATTTATTAAGATTTATGAAAAGGATGGGAATTTAGTAGTAGAGAATAATTTACAACCTAAAAAAGTACTTAAAAAGGGTAGTGGTGTAGGTTTGGTAAACATACAACAACGCTATAGTTTATTGACCAAACGTAAAGTAATTATTAACAAAGCAACATCGGTTTTTATAGTAAAGTTACCGAAGTTAACAAAACAATCATCAGTTATGAGAACAAAAATATCATCATCAGCGCCTAATTCAAGTTATGTTAGCGCTAGAAAAAGAGTAGAGAAATTAAAAGAATTTTATAGTGGTTTGGTAGCATACGTTATCGTAATACCATTTTTAATATTTATTAATATGAATACCTATTCAGGATTTCAATGGTTTTGGTTTCCAATGTTAGGATGGGGAATGGGTCTGGCTTTCCAAGCGTACGAAGTCTATGGTAAATACAAATATTTCGGAAAATCATGGGAAGAAAGAAAAATGCAAGAATTTATGGAAGAAGATAGTAAAAATAAAAATCGTTGGGAATAATTTTATAACATCTAAGAAGAATATTATGGAAAATTATACAGAAGATGAACTTTATATAAAGGCAAAAGAAAGGATTAAAAAACTCAAAGATTTTTATATGCATTTAAGTGTTTATATTATTTTCAATACAGCAACCTTACTTCTTTTTTATAGTGGATATGATCTAAAAATAAATTTTTGGAGGTTTGGAACGTTTGCTACACCATTTTGGTGGGGGTTAGGATTGGCAATTCATGCGCTAATAGTTTTTTTACCAAATATGGCATTTCTAAAACGTTGGGAAGAAAAAAAATTAAATCAATTTATGAAAGAAGAACAACAACAAAATAATCAATGGGAATAGTTATGGAAAATTATACAGAAGAAGATAGATATATAAGAGCTAAGAAAAGAGTTGAAAAATTAAAAGGATTTTATTGGCATTTTGCATCCTATTTAGTGGTGAATTTGTTTATTAGTACTAGTAAAATTGTGAGTGGAATTAGTGATGGAGAGAGCTTTATGGAAGCTTTCTGGGATTTCGGAACTTTTGCTGTTTGGATCTTTTGGGGTATAGGAGTTTTCTTTCATGCGATGGGAGTTTTTAAACATAATATTCTTTTTAGTAAAGATTGGGAAACACGTAAAATAAATGAGTTCATGGATGAAGACAAGCAGCAATGGGAATGATGAGTATTTTTGATTTACGATTTATTCGATTTACGATTAATTAAGACCCAAAACAAACCTACTAGAAACAAACTAACAATGAATATAATCATTATAGAAGACGAAAAGCCTGCAGCAAGAAGGCTCAATAGAATGTTGGAAAATCTAAATATTGAAGTAAATGCAATGTTGTATTCAGTAGAAGAATCTATAGCTTGGTTTCAGGCAAATACACATCCTGATTTGATTTTTTTAGATATTCAATTGTCTGACGGATTGTCATTTGAAATTTTTGAAGCTATTGAAGTAAAAAGTGCTATTATTTTTACAACGGCGTATGACGAATATGCTTTACAAGCATTTAAACTCAATAGTATTGATTATCTTTTAAAACCTATTGATAATGATGACCTAGAATCAGCCGTATATAAATTTAAAGAGCGTTTTCCGATACAAAAAAACATAACTTTAGATTTTAATGATATCAAAAATTTATTAGTTAATCCAATTGAGAAAGTCTATAAAAAACGTTTTACCGTAAAAGTAGGACAGCACTTAAAAATGATACCAGTTGATGATATTGAATGTTTTTATAGTGAAAACAAAGGCACTTACATCCATACAAACAATAATAGAGATTATTTGATAGATGCAACCTTAGAAGAATTGGAAGATGAATTAACACCTCAAGCTTTTTTTAGAGTGAGTCGTAAGTTTTATATTAATATCAATGCTATTAAAGATATGGTTTCTTATACAAATTCTAGATTGCAAATTAAATTGAAATCATATACAGCCCAAGAGGTTATTGTTAGTAGAGAACGAGTTCGTGATTTTAAAAATTGGCTATCTTAGTTACTATACATTAAGGCAGTACCGAAAATTTTAACATTGTTTAATTGAAAATAACCCCTCATTGGTCTGAGCAGAGGTTTATGGTGATGAATAGTAATTAGAGAATGAGGGTAAGGTTTTAAAAACGGGTTGGTTAAAACTTTTTGCATTTTAATCAGGATTTTTTAGACTTGAGTTGTTTTAATCTAAATAGGTACATTTTACAATATGTGCCATTACTAAAAATGACTAAATTATGAAAATGCAAAAATTTTTATTTATTATTTTATTGATCACTTCATTCATGTTTCAAAGTTGTGTAGAAGATAATAATTTAACTACAGGAACTTTAAAAGTTAAATTAACAGATGCACCTTTTCCACATCAAATGGTAGCTGAAGCTAATGTTGTAATTAATAAAATAGAGGCACGAAAGAGAAGTGATACAGAAGGAGAATCGCCATTTGTGATTTTATCTGAGTTTGAAACTAGTGTAAATTTAATAGAACTTACCAACGGAATAACGGAAACATTGGTTAATATTGAAGTACCTGTTGGTTCTTATGACCTTATTAGGTTATATATTAAAGAAGCGAGTGTTGTTTTAACTGATGGACGTACTTTTGATTTACAAGTACCTAGTGGATTACAAACAGGAATCAAAGTTTTTGTTACCCCTGAAATAGTCGTTGTAGGTGGTTTGTCAGAAGATCTTTTATTAGATTTTGATGTAAACAAGTCTTTTGTTCCGCGAGGGAATATGAATACAGTGACCGGAATTACAGGATTCCATTTTAAACCGGTTATTAAAGCTGTAAACTTATCAAGTACAGGTACACTTTTAGGTAAGGTAAGCGATACTATTTCAAATCCTTTAGATGGAGCGCAGATTTCTGTTTATGCAGCCGATACTTTAAATACAACAACATTTACTGATAGTTTAGGAAATTACACCGTTTTAGGTCTATTAGCTGGTTCGTATGAAATTGAAGCAGAAACTGAAGGATTTATCTCACAAGAAGTTTTTACAGAAATAGTTAAAGGAAATAATACCGTTCTAAATTTTGAATTGGTACCCACTGAAAATTAAATAAAAGGGTTTTAATAGTTGGTTAGTGAAAAGGTGAGAATTTAATTCTCATCTTTTTTTTTCTCAAAAAAGCTAAATACACTACCTCCATATTTTTTAGAATAGCTAAACTTTTCATTTTCAGAAAGATCTGTTTGTTTTGAATGCTCTATAATTAATAATCCATTTTCGTTAAGCACCTTCTTTTCGAAGATCATAGTTGAAATAGCTAAGAATTGTTCATCAGTAAAACTGTACGGAGGATCGGCGAAAATAATATCTGCTTGTACTTCACTTTTTTCTAAAAATTTATAAACATCGCTTTTAACCGTAGTAATATTCATATCTAACTCATTAGAAATTGAACGAATGAATTTCACACAACCATAATGTTGATCGACACTAATAATATTTTTTACACCACGTGAAGCGAATTCAAAACTAATACTACCAATACCGGCAAACAAATCAATTATAGTTAGATCTTCGAAATAATATAAATTATTAATAACATTAAATATACCTTCCTTACCAGTATCGGTAGTTGGGCGTGTAGGTAGATTTTTAGGAGCATTAATACGTCTGCTTTTATATTTACCAGATATGATGCGCATTAATATTGATTTAATAAAGTATAATATTTCCTTTTATCAATTTCTGTAAAAGCATCATCGTAGAAATATTTAGACCTATTTTCAAGCAAACTAACATTTCTAATAAAAGTGAAGGCTATTTTATATAGTTCATCATCTTTTTCAATAGCACCTAATAAAACTAATTCAAATTTTTCAGGGTTTAGTTTTAACTGTTCGGCAGTAAATAATACATAATAGATAAAGTCTTCCTTTGTAGAAAACTTGAAAGTATTGTACAATTGTAGCTTTTTATCAGCTATGACAACTAGTTCAAAATGATTTTGACTAATATGAGCAAACATATGCGGTATTAAACTGTATTTATAAATGCTTAATAAGCTTTCAATAAGTGTATTAGAAGAATGTTTAAACTCAAACTCTTTAAACTGATCTAGTAAAAAATTATTAATGTTGGTATAGGGAATATACACAGATACTGTGTCTTGATTTTTTATTTCATCATAGACTAGATAGTCATCTGAATAAACTTTAGTGTTAAAGTTTACATACTCTTTTAGCTTTTTTTCATCAAACAAAGGTTTGGGTACCAATGTTGCTAATTCATTGATATGGCAAACACTTACTGAATTGAATTTTATTTGAAGAATTTTTTCCTCTTTAAAAACTAAAGAAACATTGTCTAAAAGTTTTTGAGGAGTATTATTAACTTCTTGAAACGTATAATCAAATAGAGCAGTAAACGTCTTACTATCCTTATTTAAAATACAAAAAGAAAATCCATCCAAACTAAATTGGATGGATAAATGACTATCTTCAAGAGTAGTTATATTTTCTTTATTATTTATCTTTTTCTGAATCTGGATCATACATAGGAGGCCAATTACCACTAGTTTTTACATCTTCTAAAGACCCGACAGAAATGAATTCACCTCTAACTTCAGGTCCACCTAGAGCTTCTTTTTCTTGATTGATCAAAGATTTACTCATGCCTTTTAAAACAACGGCCTTATCAACTTTAGCTTCAAAAACAGGAGCTTTTACGCCTTGTATTTTTTCAACAAAACCAGTTTTTATTTCAAATTGCGCATCAGTACCGGGTACATTAAACATGTTTTTATAGTCTCTACCGGCAAAATTCGCTCTTACATCTTTATAACCAGTAGTATCAACAACTCGCTTTTCAACTTCAACCGAAATAGCACCTTTTTGTTCGGTTACTACAACGTTTTTAATTTCTGTAATTGCAAATTTAGCAGTATCAATAAATTTAATCAAATTAGCAGGTTTATCTGTAAATCTACCTGTTACTTCTTTATGTGCTACTTCAGCATCACGAATCATTTTTAAATTATCAATTACCTTCGAGTATCTAATTTTCTTTTCTTTATTAAACTTAATAGGTCCCATTATGCCTTGAAAAATTTTATACCCTAGAAAAATAATAAGCAACCACAGTAATATAGAGATTATTGGTCTTAATTTTTTCGGAACTTTGTTTACGATAAGGTAAGCAAATAACGCAACTAAAAGTATTGCTACTATGATAATTAAAATTGTAATCATTTTTTTTGAATTAGTTTTTTAATAATGGTTATACGCAAATCTACAAAATTTTTTTAATGGTTAAAACTTTTATGCCTAAATCAATTTGTACCTTTGATTTTTTATTAATAAAATGAATGATTAACGACTCAAAACAATTTTACAATACCTTATTAGAAAAGTTTCCATTTACACCTACAGATATTCAAAATGATCTGTTAGAAATGTTATCAGAATTTATCTTTGATAAAGATAATAGAAAATTATTTTTGTTAAAAGGATATGCAGGTACTGGTAAAACTACCACTATAGGTACTGTGGTAAATAACCTTTCACAAGTTGGTTTGAAATCGGTTTTATTGGCACCTACAGGTCGTGCAGCAAAGGTTATTGCAAATTACTCAAAAAGACAAGCGTATACCATCCATAAAAAAATTTATCATCCGCGTAAAGCAAGTAATGGTGGTGTTTCATTTGTATTACAAACGAATAAGCATACAAATACTATTTTTATTGTTGATGAAGCTTCAATGATACCAGATAGAAATGCAGAAGCCAAATTATTTGAGAACAGTTCATTATTAGGCGATCTGTTGTCTTATGTCTATTCTGGTAAAAATTGTAAGCTTATTTTTATCGGTGATACAGCACAATTACCTCCAGTAAAGTTAGAAATGAGTCCTGCTTTACAAGCTGACATCCTTGAGTTACAGTATGATAAAAATGTTATTGAAATTGAATTGGATGAGGTAATGCGGCAGCATCAAGATTCAGGTATTTTAGCAAATGCAACACAATTGAGATTGTTATTGGATGAATATAGTCCTGATGGTTTTAAATTTAGCTTAGATTTTCCTGATATTATTCGTTTAACGGATGGATACGACATAGAAGATGCTATTACAGCTGCTTATGATAATAATGGAGTAGAGGATACTGCCTTTGTTGTACGTTCGAATAAAAGAGCAAATCAATACAATCAACAAATACGAAGTAAAATACGTGGACAAGAAAATGAAATAGCCGCAGGAGATTTTGTTATGGTTGTTAAAAATAATTATTTTTGGTTAAAAGAAAGCACTGATGCAGGATTTATTGCCAATGGAGATATTTGTGAAATACTTCAAATATTTAGGTATAAAGATTTGTATGGGTTTAAATTTGCAGAAGTAAATCTTAGAATGATTGACTACCCAGATCAAAAACCATTTGAAACTGTTATTTTATTAGATACTTTAACCAGCGAAACCCCATCATTGTCTTATGAAGACTCGAACCGTTTATATGAAGAGGTAAAAAAAGATTTTGAGCAAGAAAAATCTGCCTATAAACGATTATTAGCCGTAAAAAAGAATATATATTTTAACGCTTTACAAATAAAGTTTTCTTATGCAATGACTTGTCACAAGTCTCAGGGAGGGCAATGGAAAACAGTATTTATTGAACAACCTTATTTGCCCGAAGGGCCTAATATTTCTTATTATAGATGGTTATATACTGCAATAACTAGAGCACAAGAAAAATTATTTTTAATTGGATTTAAGGATGATTATTTTGAAGAGTAATATCGGCTCGTTATTAAAACAGTAGCAATAATAGAGATTTATATCATAAATTTTAATTTTTTGGAAACAGTTTTAAATTTTTTGTTGATTAGTGGCATCGTTATCAATACAATTATCATATGGTTGTTGACAAAAACTAATAAATCTGCATTACCTCAAAAGATACTTATTGCTTTATTTATTGGTATTATTTTTTTACTAGTTCATTTTTATTCAATACTCAACAAAATTAAATTCCTATACATTTTAACGTTTAATATTCAAGATGTAATTACGCTATTAGTTGGACCATTACTTTATATCTATGTAAAATCACTGTTTTTTGAGGATAAAGAATTAATTAAAAAAAATAGAATTCATTTTATACTACCAATTATTTATTTGGTATTCTATTCGATTCCTATATTGGTATTTTCCTTTTTTAAAATCAAATTAATTCCATTTGTAGAAAAATTAATTAATATCAATGATTTTATTTTTGTTATTGAAGATTTTTATCTTTTAGCATATTTAATACTAACCTTAATATTGTTAAATAAATATAACAAAGCAGCAAAATCTATTTATTCTAATTTAAAAGATAAAGAATTACGCTGGGTAAAATATATGTTGTTTGGTACTATACTTGTTAGTATAATTGATATTTTTACTTATATATATGACTTCTTTTATGTTAATTCTGAAATTGATAGTGCATTTATAACTGTAATTTTTGTGGTGATTTTATTATACTTTTTAGGATATTATGGTATAAAGCAATCCGCAATATTAGTACCTGAATTTTTATTAAACCCAGTCAAAAACAGTAAGTCTTCAGGGAGTTTAATAAATATGGAGGCTACTAAAGTAAACCACTTTGTGTCAAAGATTAATGAAGTTTTGATTAAAGATAAATTATTTTTAGATGAAGATTTAACCTTACATAAATTGGCGATTGCAATCTCTTTAAGTGACAAAAAACTATCAGCCATTATAAATCAAGAAATGGATACTTCATTTTATGATTTAATTAATTCCTACAGAATAGCCGAATTTAAAAGGCGAATTATTTCTAAAAAGTACAATAATTTAACCTTATTAGGTATTGCTTATGATTGCGGATTTAAATCGAAATCTACATTTAACAGGTTATTTAAACTAAAAAATGGTATATCACCTTCAGAGTTTAAAAAAATAAACTCATAAAGATGTCCTACTGCATCTAAAAGTTCGTTTATAAGATAATGAACGGCTATTTTTGACCGAATTCTAAAGTCAAACCTCTTAATATATAAACATATGAAAACGAAAAGCATAGTTGCAATTTTATTGTTAGTAACAACTCATTTAATTGCACAAAATAAAACGAACCCAATAGAAGGCATTTGGGAACAAGAAGGTTATGGTAGAGTAGTCGAAATCAAAAATAAAAAAGCAATTATTTATGACACTTGTAGTACGAGTTGTAACAAAAATACGATTGTTCCGGCAAAAATGTTGATTAAAGAATATAATATTAGTAACTCAAGTAAAAACACATTAATTGCCCAAAATGGCATTTCAAAATATTTTTTTAACAGAATAGATAAATTACCAAATTTATGTGCCGATAAAATCAAAAATAAAAAAGATCCTCGTTATAACTTTGAAGCATTATGGCAAACATTTAATGAGCACTATATTTATTTTAAAGAAAGAAAAATAGACTGGAATGTATTAAGAACAAAATACAAAGCACAAATAAACAAAAATACTACAGATTTTGAATTGTATTTAATTCTAAGAAAAATGATAAAAGAATTAGACGATGGTCATACTTTTATAATACCTCCAAAAAAGCTAATGAAAAAGTATCTAAAATTTAGATCGGATAATCGTGAGATTCGAAAAAAAAAGATATTAGACTCTTTAGGCCAAGATTATAAATTACCATCAATTCATGTTGATAGTTTACGATTAGTAGCAATTAAAAACTATGTAAAAGATGTGAAAACGTACAATTTTGGTGTACTTAATTATGGTTTAATAAACAAAGATGTTGCATTGGTGCAAATAAATGAAATGGAACAATTTGCAAATTACAACATACCGAGTACGATTTCTGAAGATAAAGCAGAAAAAATGTATGCTAAAAAAGCAAACCAAAGCGAAAATTATACTCAAGATGAAACGAACGGTGCAAGTTATATTATGGAGAAAGTAATATCAGAAATTAGAAACACCAAAATTTGTATCATCGATATTCGCTTTAATGGAGGCGGTTTTGATGAGGTACAATTAGAAATATTAAAAAGATTTGCAACCAAAGAAACCTTAGTCATTAACAAAAAAGCAAGGAATAACGACAGCTTTACTCAAAAACAATCCTTTTTTGTAAAACCAACTAAAAGTGCATATAAAGGTAAGGTATATATTTTAACGAGTTATCAAACAGCAAGTGCAGCTGAAGATTTTGCTTTAGGAGCAATGGCTGCAATACCAAATGCAGTTCGTATAGGCTCAAATACAATGGGTATTTTTTCAGATATTTTAGATAAGAAACTTCCAAATGGTTGGCAATATGGTTTGTCAAATGAAGTTTATGAAAGCTTAGAAGGTAAAAGTTACGAAGTAATTGGTATTGAACCACATCATAAAATAGAATATCCTAAAAGTGGGTATTGGTTTTATAAATTATTTCATGATAATAATACTGATAAAGATGAAGCAATTGAAAAAGTATTTGAACTTGAAATAGAATATTAATACTAGACAGAACAGTTAAGAAGATGTTAATAAATGAATTGGATAAAAGAATTAACAAAAAATTAAAACTAAACAAAAAACAAGAATCTAGTTTTATAGGATTATTACAAAAATCAAACCATGACAATAAAACCAATACTATTGGCATTTCTATGTCTAATTTTTATACCGAGTTTTGCCCAACAAGCTACTATAAGTGGTAAAATAACCAATAAATTAGATGGTGAATCATTATTTGGTGTCACTATTTCTACGGATGATTTTAAAAAAGGAACAACGACAAATGAATATGGATTTTATACCTTAACCTTACCTAAAGGTAGCTATAAAATAGTCATTAGTTATATGGGATTTAGATCTACAACAAAAGAAATTGATCTAAATCAAAATCAAACAATAGATTTTGAATTAGAAGAAGAGTCTAATGCTTTAGACGAAGTTGTAATCTCTATCAAAGAAGCCGAAATCCGCAATAAAATAAGAAAACCTCAAATGAGTGTTACACAACTCAGTGTAAAAACCATTAAACAAGCACCTGTAGTTTTAGGAGAAGTAGATATTCTAAAAACGATTACGTTATTACCGGGAGTTACAACCAACGGTGAAGGTTCTTCAGGGTTTAATGTTAGAGGTGGTTCTTCTGACCAAAATTTGGTATTGTTAGACGAAGCGACTATTTATAATACCTCACATTTATTTGGATTTTTTTCAGTCTTTAATGCAGATGCTATTAAAGATATTAATTTATACAAAGGTGGTATGCCGGCAAAATATGGAGGCCGTGTTGCATCGGTTTTAGATGTAAGACAAAAAGATGGTAATTCTAAAGAGTTTCATACAAGTGGTGGTATTGGTTTAATTTCAAGTAAGTTAATGGTAGAAGGACCAATTGAAAAAGATAAAGCAACGTTTTTGTTAGCAGGTAGAGCATCATATGCAAACGCATTTTTAAAAGCAAGAGGCAATAATAACGAAGTTGGTTTTTACGATTTGAATACTAAGTTATCCTATGAAATAAATGCAAAAAATAAATTATTCTTATCAGGATACTTTGGTAAAGACAACTTTAAGTTAGAAGACTTTTTTAAAAATTCTTATGGCAATAATACTTTTAATTTACGCTGGAATCATTTATTTAATTCGCGTCTTTTTTCCAATTTATCCTTAATTTATAGTAAGTACGACTATAATCTTACTTTTAATACTTTAGAGTTTGAATGGATTTCAAATATTGTAGACACCAATATAAAATACGACTTAAAATATAGTATAAGTGACACGTATAAATTGAACTTCGGTATAAATGTAACCAACTATAATTTTAATCCTGGAGAGATAAAAAAAACGGTAGCAACGTCGAGTATTAACGAAAGAATATTAGATAAAAAATTCGCTTTTGAACCTTCAATTTATGCTGAATTAGAGCACAAAGTATCAGATAAGTTACATATGCGTTATGGTTTGCGTTTTAGCTCTTTTTATAGATTGGGTAAACAAACATTACAAACATATGCAAACGATTTACCGGTAATATACAATGAAGACCTAGATATTTACGAACGAGCAGACCCTATTGGTTCGGTTAATTTTGATGATAATGAAACGATTGCTTCCTTTAGTGGTTTTGAGCCTAGAGCATCATTAGCATATCAAATAAATGACAACACTTCCGTAAAGGCTAGTTACCAAAAAGTGAACCAGTATATTCATTTAATTTCGAATACAAATTCAGCAACACCATTAGACGTTTGGACCCCAAGTGGTAAATATATAAAACCGCAAAAGTCTAATCAATATGCTATTGGCTTTTTTAAGAACCTAAAAGAAGGCAAGTATTCAATAGAGGTTGAATCATATTTTAAAGATGTGGCAAATAGAATTGATTATATAGATGGTTCGAATTTAATAGCGAATAACAATTTAGAAACCGAAGTTTTAGCGGGAAAATCGCGCGCATACGGATTAGAATTTTTGCTTAAGAAAAATAAAGGAAGATTTACTGGCTGGTTAAGTTATACCCTGAGTAAATCAGAACAAAAAGTTGAAGGAAGAACGGCCTTAGAAACGGGAATAAATAATGGTAATTGGTACAATACACCATACGATAGAACACATGATTTATCAATTACAGGTTCTTATGAGCTCAATAAAAAGTGGCGATTTGGAGCTAATTTCATTTTTCAAACAGGTAGGCCAGCTAATTATCCAAGTGGACAATATCAGTTTGAAGAAACTCTTGTTCCGGTCTTTGTTAGTCGTAATGCAGAACGATTACCGGCTTATCACCGTTTCGATATTTCGGCTACATTAACACCAAGAAAAAATAAAAATAGAAAATGGAAAGGTGAATGGGTTTTTGGGGTTTATAATCTTTACGGAAGAAAAAATGCAGCATCAATCACGTTTGGTGAAAATGAAGATACATTTATAAATGAAGCAACGCGGACTTCAATATTCGGAATTATGCCTGCTGTTAGCTATAATTGTAAGTTTTAATAAAACGATTTATTACAAAGACTCTTATATTCATAAAATCATGAAAAAAATTATAACAATTATCCTAATCACACTAATTTCCTGTCAGGATGTAGTTGAGGTAGATCTAGAAACTTCAAAAGAGCGTTTGGTTATTGAAGCTTTGATACAATGGGAAAAAGGTACCTCTGGTAATGAGCAAACTATCAAATTAAGTAAAACATCATCGTTTTATAATGAGCAGATAGTTTTAGCAACCGGTGCAAGTGTAAAAGTAACTAATACAACTACTTTGCAAGAGTTTATTTTTGCAGAAACGAGTAATGGTATGTATCAAACCAATAATTTTATTCCTATTTTGGAGGATGTATATGAGTTAACAATTTCGTATCAAAATGATACGTATAGAGCAGAGGAAACTTTATTTAAAGCACCTGATATTATAGATATTACACAATCTTTAGATGGAGGTTTTACGGATGAAAATCCAGAAATTAATTTGATTTTTCAGGATTTTATAGATCAAGAAGATTATTATAGAATAGTTGTCGAACAATTTAGACCAAGTACCAACGAAATTATTGAACATGATTTTTTTACGTACGATGCAAGGTTTGAAGAAAATAATATAATTAGTGCCTTTTACGAAAGTGATAATTTTGAAATTAACGATCAATTTGACATTACAATCTATAAAATTTCAGAACGATTTTATAATTTTATAGAAGTTTTAGTCGCGCAAGCAGATGCAGGTGTTGGTCCTTTTGCTTCACCTCCTGTAAATGTAAAAGGTAATTGTATAAATACTACTAATGAAAGTAATTATCCTTATGGCTACTTTAGTTTAAACCAAGTGAATAAAAGAATTTATGTTTTCGAGTAATGATATTCTTATTTTATCATTATGGTTAATACAACGAATACTAATCTTGCAAGGCAAAAACTTTTTTAAGTAATGGTGATGTTCTTGAAGAGATCTTTGTTCTAATTTCTTTTTCTTCTACTGCAATCATCGTATATACGCCTTTTAAAGCTTCTTGTGTAACATAATCTGTTAAATCAGGATTCACCTTTTTAACAAAAGGAATCGTATTATATTTAGTAATGATATTTCCCCAGATTTTATCTGCACCAACAGTATCAAATGAATTTTTTATAACCGGATTGAATTTGCCATATAAAGCAGTTGACGTACCACTTTCTAAATATTGTGTAGCTGCATTATCGGTACCTAATAAAATATTTTTTGCATCGTTGAAAGTAATTCCTTTTACGGCATCAACAAAAATAGGCGTTGCTTCTTTTACAGCATTCTCAGCAGCTCTATTCAACGTTTTTAAACCTTCGTCTGCTAACTTTCCTAATCCAATATCTCTTAGAGCTTTATCAACTTTTTGTAGTTCATCAGGTAATCCTATTCTTACCAAATCGTTGTTAAAAAAACCATCTTCTAAGGTCAATTTAGTAACTTGTTTGTCAATTCCGTTATCCAAGGCTTGTCTTAACCCTGAGGCGATATCAGCATTGCTTATTACTTCTTGCGGAAGCTGATTTACAACCTGTTGCAATTCTGAACATGAATTTAGAAATAAAAAAGCTAATATAGGAATGAGTTTAAAAGATTTCATAGTTGATGTGTTTAAAATTTTAACGATATTCTTATTGAAATAGTATGTAGGTTAATATTATTGAGGTCTCATTTATTTTTTAAAAATTTCAAGAAAGATTGAAAAAAATAGATTAATTTCAATGTTTAAAAGTATGCTATTTTTGATAAATCAACTACATACACGACATTTCTTTTTTTTACTAGTACTAGTTGTGTTAAGTTCATGTGGAACAACATATTCCATAAAAAAAGAACTAAACCAGCAACATGAAAACATTCCTTTTTTAAAAGGATTTGTACTCTATAACCCTACAACAAAGAAGGAAATAATCAACCAAAATGGTGCTTATTATTTTACGCCTGCTTCTAATACAAAATTATTTACTTTTTATACTGCTTATAAAACATTTACTGATTCAGTTAATAGTTTAGCCTATTATAAAACAAAAGATTCGTTAATTATTAAAGGCACTGCAGATCCTTCATTTTTATATGGTTTTGAGACACAAAAAGTAATAGATTTTCTAAGAAATCAGAAAGACACTATTTATTTGGCAGATGCAACTATTGATGAACCATCCTTTGGAAGTGGTTGGGCATGGGATGATTATGCCTATAGTTATATGCCTGAAAAAAGCCTATTTCCCATTTATGGAAATATTGTCAGCTATAAAATTGAAAATGACTCATTGACGAGTTATCCGTCATTTTTTAAGAATAAGATTGAAGCTGTAGACTCCGTTTCTATGACAAGAAAAATAACAGAAAATCAGTTTTATATTCAAAAGGATAGACTTAAAAAGAAAGAAGTCCCGTTTATTACTTCTAATTATCTTGTAGCACAATTATTAAGCGATACTTTGCATAAAAAAGTGACTATTATTCCCAATTCTAAACGTTATGATTATAAGATGATAAAAGGTATTGCTTATGATTCTTTATATAAAAAAGTTCTAGTTGTAAGCGATAATTTTATTTCTGAGCAGTTGATGCTTCAAGTTGGTAAAGAAGTAACAGGTTCATATAGTGTGGAAGCTGCTATTGAATATTCATTAACTAATTATCTTCAAGATTTACCACAAGAACCTCGTTGGGTTGATGGTTCAGGATTATCAAGATATAACCTGTTCACACCGAATGATATGGTATATTTATTAGAGAAGATGTATAAAGAAATACCTTTGCAAAAGTTGTTAGATTATTTTCCTGTAGGAGGAGAAACAGGTACCTTAAAAAAATGGTATGCTAATGATAAACCTTTTGTTTATGCAAAATCAGGAACCTTATCAAATAATTATAATTTAAGTGGTTATTTAGTGACAAAAAAAGGGACATTCCTTATTTTTAGCTATATGAATAATCATTTTAGAATACCTACTTCTGAGGTTAAAGAAGATATTGAAAAGACGTTGAAAAAGATTTATAATTCTTATTAGATGAAACGGTTCATAGCAAAATTTGTACTTTTTATATCCGGATGGAAAACAAGCTATCCTATAAAATTTAAAGTATCGAAATCTGTGATGTTGGCAGCGCCACATACTTCAAATTGGGATATCGTTTATGCATTAGCTGTTTATTGGATGGAGGGAATTGATGCTAAGTTTTTAATCAAAAACAGTTACACTAACAGCTTCTTTGGTTTTTTCTTTAAATGGTTAGGCGCAATTGGGGTTGATAGATCAAAACATAATAATTTAGTAGATTATTCGGTTGAATTATTGAATAGTTCGAAAAAACTAATTTTAATGGTACCGGCCGAAGGTTCACGTATGTTTGTTGAGAAATGGAAAACAGGCTTTTACCATATTGCCAATAAAGCTAAAGTGCCTGTCTCTTTTGGTTATTTAGACTATAAAAAAAAGATTGCAGGAGTAGGGGATGTTTATCACCTTTCCGGAGATTTTGAAAAAGACATGCAATACATTCAGGACTTTTACAGTAATATTGAAGGTAAACATCCCGAACTTTATAATAAAAAGATATTTTGAGTTATATTTTACGCTTAAAAGGAGCGTTTAATACTTTTTATATTGTTTTAAAGGTTCCATTTTGAAAAAGCCTATCATTCCTTCAGAAGTGGGAATCTATTGTAAGTATATCTGGATTCCTGCCTCCGCAGGAATGACAAAAATCATTGATTTATAATGGGTTGATGGGTTTAAGGAATCAATACTATTTTTCCTTTAACTTCTTTGTTGGTCATTGCATGCATCGCATCAGCAACTTTTTCAAGAGGATATTCACCGTGAATTCTAGCTTTTAATTTACCTTGAGCAAACCACCGTACAATGGTCATAAAATTTTCTGCATTTTGTTTCGGTTCATTTTTAAAAAAGGCTCCCCAAAACACGCCTATAATTTGACATCCTTTTAATAGTACTAAATTCAACGGAATTTTTGGGATATCTCCGGCAGCGAAGCCTACTACTAAATATCTACCTTTCCATGCAATTGAACGTAGCGCTGGTTCAGAAAATTTATCACCTACCGGATCATAAATAACATCAACTCCTTTACCGTTAGTAAGTTCTTTGACTTTATCTTTAAGGTTTTCAGTAGTATAATTTATAAAGAAATCAGCACCATTTTCTTTGCAAAAATCTAATTTATCATTGGTAGAAGCTGCTGCAATTACAGTTGCACCAAGTGCTTTAGCAATTTGTATGGCCGCTGTACCAACACCACCTGCGGCACCTAAAACTAATAAGGTTTCTCCTTCTTTCAAATTAGCTCTATTCACTAATGCATGATAAGAAGTGCCATAGGTCAACATTGAAGAAGCTGCTGTGATAAAATTCATTGTAGGAGGCATTTTAAAAACATCGCTAGCTTTTGCTTTTACTTCTTCAGCAAATCCGCCAAAAACACTACCATACATTACTTTATCACCAACTTTAAAATGTGATACACCATCACCGATTTCTTTTATAACACCAGATATTTCACCACCTGGAGAAAACGGGAACTCGGGTTTAAATTGATATTTTCCTTGAATAATTAAAGTATCAGGAAAATTTAATCCGCATGCTTTTACGTTGATAATTACTTCTCCTTTTTCGGGCGTTAATGAACCGATTTCTTCAACAACAAGGTTTTCAATAGCACCGAAAGATTTACACAATACTGCTTTCATAATTTTATACCAATTTAAACCCTAAATGTAGCATAAAAATCATTTCTTTTTGACTTTCTCTGCGTTAAAAAATAAAACTATAGCTAATGCTATACTTTGATTTTATGCCTTGATAAACTAAAAAATAATTTAATTTATTTACACGAAATTTAGAGTTTAAATTGGTATTATTCATAAATTACTTCTTCATTAGAATCAAACCATGATTTATACATAGGCATATGTATTTTCTCTACTTGGTTTCTTTTTACTTTTAGTGTTGGAGTCATGAGTCCATTTTCAACGGTCCAGTCTTCTTTCATAATAACTGCTTTCGCAATTTTTTCATGTTTCTCTAGAGTAGGATTGATCTCTTTTATAGCCTTGACCAAACATTTATTAAGTTCTTCTTTGTGTTTATTTTTTCCTTCTAAGGATGGAATTACCAGTAATATGGGTTGTGGTATACCCATACCCACAATACATACTTGCTCAATATCCTCACATTTGGAGAGCTCTAATTCAATGGGAGCAGGAGATATATATTTTCCTTTATCTGTTTTAAATTGATCTTTAGCACGACCAGTGATCGTTAAGTAACCATCATGATCATACTCACCTACATCACCAGTTTTTAAATAGCCTTCTTCATCGAATGTTTTAGCTGTTTCTTCCGGATCTTTATAATAACCTTTCATCAAACAATCATTTAGTATACAAATTTCTCCTTCAGCAGATAATTTTGAAATGGCTCCATTGGTTGTTTTACCCACCGTTCCTATTTTATTTTCGGTTGGAGTATTACTATGAGAAAGAATACAATCTTCTGTCATTCCATACCCTTGTAAGATTATTATATCTAATTTTTTATACCATTTAACAAGGCTCGATGCAATTGGTGCAGCCCCCGAATAAATCAATACAGCTTTTGATAAGCCTAATTTCTTCTTTATTTTTTTCTTTATAACCGAATTAATTATAGGAATTCTTAACAACTTCGTTAGTTTTTTTTGAGGTATTCCCAGCACTATTTTTTCCTGAAATTTAGACCAAATTCTAGGTACAGCAAAAAACAGGTCAGGTTGTGTAGCTTCCAAATTATTTGCAAAAGTGGCTAATGATTCAGAAAAAGTAATTGTGGCACCTCTAAATAAGCTACTCATTTCGATACCTACACGTTCGGCTATATGAGAGAGTGGGAGATAGGAGAAGAATTTAGGATGATTTGGTAGACTTAAGTTATCTAAAAACGTATTTGATGCATTGGTAAAACTACCAATTGTGTGCATCACACCTTTAGGGTTTCCGGTTGTACCCGAAGTGTAAATTATAGTAATTAGATCTGCAGGATCTAATGTTGGTGTATTTTGCAATGGTTCATTCTCTTTGATCAGATCTTCCCATGTATTTCCTTCATTTAAACCATATAATTTAACACTGATTACAGGAATATCACCAATTGCTGATTTTTGAGATTCATAATCATCTAATTTCCCAAGAATTATTGCTTTCGATTCGCTATGATCTAATACATATTGAATAGAATTGGCTTGAAATGTTGGATAAATGGGTATTGAAACGTTACCAGACATCATTATTGCCAAATCTGCTAGTATCCAATGAGCACAGTTTTTTGATAATAAGGCAATTTTACTTTGTGGAGGAAAATTGTATGAATTTAAGACCGTAACAATACGTCTAATTTCATCTCCACTTTCTTTAAAAGTATAGCTTTTAATTTTACCATTAATATGTTGTCGTAAAAAAATATTTTCCGGGATATTTTGTTCCCAATGCAGAAAGGCAGCGAGCGGAGAGTCAAATTTCATCATAATGTATTTGGGTATATTGGTTGCCTACAAGTTAACAAAAAAAAATAAAATGAGTTTTTTGAGGATAAAAAAAAGAAGCTGCCCCCTATGGCCAGCTTCTTTAATAACCAATATGCTTCATTAAAAATAAGAAAGTTGCTATAAAAAAAATTGGTTACATTTAATTCTTGGCCAAAAGTATGACGCTTTTTTATTGTAAAAAATGATAATTATCAGGTATTCAAATGGTTATAAAAACATTCTCTGATAAATGTAAATTATTGTTTTGGTTTTACTTTCTCGTTAAAATAGCTCTTTAGAAACTTTTATCGTTAACTCTTGATCATTCATCAATGTTTTAGCCAGTCCTTTGGTTTTAGTTATTTCGTAGGTATAGTAAAATTTCATTGTATGTATTTTACTATTATAAAAATTTTCAGACTGATTTAAGTTTCCATCTTTTAATGTTTGTTTTGCAACAATAGCTGTTTTTAGCCATTGCCATCCAATGACAATGGTACTAAAGAAATCCATAAATACGGTTGCATCGGCAAGATAACGTTCATAATTCCCATCTATAGCATGAGGCATTAAAGAACCTATTACTTTTTGCGTTAAGCCTAAATTTTCTAAGAGTGTATTCGCATAAGGTTTAAGATCGTCAAAAACAACCGCGTTGGTAATGGTTTGTTGAATTTCTGCAGCTAATAATTCAAGGGCTTTTCCATTTTTCATGGTAATTTTTCTACCCAATAAATCTAATGATTGTATGCCGGTTGTACCCTCATAAAGTGCTATGATCCTAATATCTCTATAATATTGCTGTGGCATGAAATCAAAACAGAAACCATAACCTCCTAAAATTTGAACGGCATTACTAATTGATTGTATTCCCTGTTCAGCCGGATATGTTTTGGCAATAGGGGTTAGTAGCTCTAATAGCAAATTGTATTTTTCCTTTTCTTGAGCATTGGCGCTTGTCATTTCTTTATCTACATAAGTTGCAGTCTGAAATATCAAACTCATCGAACCTTCAACAATTGCTTTTTGAGTAAATAGCATTCGTTTAATATCAGGATGATTGATAATTAAAGTTTGTTCTTCTTCAACATTTTTTTGTCCAGATTTATTTAGTTTTCTTCCTTGAGGTCGTTCATTAGCATATTTTAACGATGAGAAATAGGCGGCAGAAGCAATACCCGCTCCCATACGCCCGGTAGCAATACGCGCTTCATTCATCATTTGAAACATATAGGATAAGCCTTTATTTGCTTCCCCTACAAGCCAGCCTCTACAGTCATTATTGTCACCAAATACGATATGTGTAGTACAATATCCTTTTTGTCCCATTTTTTCAAATTCTCCTGCAATAGCAGCATCATTATATGTGAACGTACTATTTTCGGTTGGCCTGTTTTTCGGAACCACAAATAGAGAAACACCTTTAATTCCAGATGGAGCTCCTTTAATTCTTGCTAATACTAAATGCACAAAATTGCTTGAAAATTGATGATCTCCTGCCGAAATAAATATTTTTTGCCCTTTGATTTGATAATAATCTTTATCAGTGGGTGTTGCTAACGTAGTAACATCAGAAAGTGAGCTTCCGGCTTGAGGTTCTGTTAGACACATGGTACCTCCCCAAGTAAGATCAAGCATATTAGGTACATAGGTATCTTTAAGTTCTTGGCTTCCGAAAGAAAGTATCAAATTCGCTGATCCGGCTGTTAAACCAAAGTAACCTGGCACATGATTATTGGCTGCTTCCATGATAAAATAAGCAGCATGAAAAATTGTAGAAGGTAATTGCATACCGCCATCATCAAAATCATAAATGGCACCAACCAATCCCATTTCTCCTGCACCTTTGATAATGTTTTCAAATTGTGGATGCACATTGATCTTACTATCTTTAAAATAAGAAGGTTTTTCATCCATTTCTTTAATGAAAGGATGTAATGCAGTATCAGAAAATGTTTTTACCGAATCAATAAAAATATCAATAGACGTCTTATCATATTCACTAAAGCGTTCTTTCTGTAATAGATCTTCAACTTTATGTACATTGTATAATAAAAATTTTAAGGTGTCTATATCTACGTAATCGTGAGTCATTATTTGAATTTTTTAGTGTTTAAAAATACTAATTTTTTAGTTAGTTTATTTTTATGATACTGATCATTTATTCATTTTTTATAGAAAACCCTATTATTCCTGCGAAAGCAGGAATCTAGATAAGTGTATAAAATGAATTTCAACTTTGCAGGAATAATAAAGTGATTTTGAGGTATATATTCTCAAGAATCTATATTTTTTGATTGATATAATCAAAGATTTGATGTTTATCATCTTTATAATCAAACCACTCTATATCATTATCTTTTCTATACCAAGTTAACTGTCGTTTCGCAAAACGGCGGGTATTTTTTTTAATCTCAGAAATAGCAAAGTCTAGTTCACAATTGCCATCAAGGTATTCGAATAATTCCTTATATCCAACCGTTTGCATAGCGTTTAATTCTTTATATTGATGTAATTTTTTTGCCTCATCTAATAAACCATCGGATAACATTGTATCAACTCGTTGATTAATTCTATCATAGATGATCTCTCTATCTGCCGTCAATCCAATTTTAATGGGAATAAAATTTCTTTGTGCCGTCTTATCGGTAATAAATGATGAAAAGGAATTACCTGTCCCAATACAAATTTCTAAGGCTCTGATAACTCTTTGATGGTTTTCAATGTCTATTTTTTGATAAGTTTCAGCATCTAATTTTTTTAATTGTTCCTGCAACGGTATGATGCCTTCATTTTCTAATTTCAACTTTAAATCTTTACGGATTTGTTTATCAACTTTAGGGAAATGGTCTAACCCTTTTAAAACAGCATCGACATACAAACCACTTCCACCGACCATGACTACAATATTGTGTTTTTGAAATAATTTTTCAAGTTTATCAATGGCATCTTTTTCAAATTGACCAACATTGTAATCTTCATGAATAGAGATGTTTTGAATAAAATGATGTTTAGCTTGAGCTAGTTCTTCTTTATTAGGAACAGCAGTGCCAATTGTCATTTCTTTAAAGAATTGACGAGAATCTGCAGAAAGTATTTCTGTATTAAAATGTTTGGCAATCTCAATGCTCAATGCAGTTTTGCCAATTGCTGTAGGACCAATTATAGTAATTAGATACTTAGTCATTTTCAAGATTGTGTCCGCAGTTATGACAAAAAATGGCCTGATCATTATGATGTTCTGCTCCGCAGTTATGACAACTCTTTGTATTTACGTCTATATCTTTTTGGTTGCTGTATTCAACGCTAACAATTCCGGTAGGTATTGCTATAATACCGTAACCTAAAATCATAATCAAAGAGGCAATTAATTGTCCTAATGGAGTAATGGGTGCAATATCTCCATAACCTACTGTAGTAAGCGTAACAATAGCCCAATAAACACTTCTCGGAATACTTGTAAAGCCACTATCTTGATCACCTTCAACTAAATACATTACTGTACCGAGAATAATGGACAAGATCAATACAAAAAATAAGAATACCGAAATTTTTGCTTTACTGGCTTTTAATGCTTTCATTAATTGGTTTGATTCACCAATATACCTCGCCAGTTTTAATATTCTGAATATACGTAATAATCGCAATGCTCTTAGGGCAACCAAGGCGTGGGTTCCGACAAACAATAATGATAAATATTTAGGAACTGTTGACAGAAAATCAATCAATCCATAAAAACTAAATATATATTTTGACGGACGTTTAACAGAAATTACCCGAGCTATATATTCTAAAGAAAAAAGTATGGTAATTATCCATTCTGATACATTTAACAGATCGTGGTATTTGGTATCAATGCTAGTTACACTTTCCAGCATTACAAAAACGATACTTACTATAATTACGATTAAAAGAATTAAATCAAATAATTTTCCGGCAGGCGTATCTGCTTCATAAATGATTTCGTGAAGTTTTGATTTCCAATTGGGTGATTTATTCGTTTTTTTAGTTGTCAATTGTGCTATTTAATTTTTTCTAAAGTTATTAAAGAATTTTGAGTTTTGATAATTTGCTTATAAAATTCTTTAAGATAAGCATATTCTTCGGAGGTAAAATAAGATCGATCAATTTTAAATCGAGAAATCATGCTTATTTTATTATTCTGTTCTTTAATATTAAAAAAATATTGTCCTCCTCCATTAGGCAATTTAAAACCAACATTTTCAGGTAGTGAGCTGATTTTGTAGTTTTCGGGAATTGATAATTTTAATGTAAATTGGAAAACTCTTGGATATCCAAAATCAACCGGATATGTTCTTTCTTCTAATTGGAATGGATTGCTTGAAATTTTTGAATTTATGAAGGGATTTAGTATCACTACATCTTCATTCAAGTTATCTTCACTTTCAATGATAATATCAAAAAGTTCTGAAAACGGATTGTCAATACTATCTAAGTTTGAATTCTTATAAGAATTTATGATTAGTTTATCATTAATATCTTCAATACCTTCTAAGTATTTATCTTCAGTAGTTATTTTAACTTCATTTCTCTTTTCTATCGCCTTGTAACCATTATATGAATTATGCATTAGACCCTCAAATTCACCATTTTTATTAATCTCTAAATTCATAGTTATGCGAGTCTGATTGTTTTTTTTCGGATTGATATTAATCCAATAACTACCTTTTTTAAAATTCATTACTCTACCATATCCATTCAGTGTTTTAAAAGGCAACATTCCAAAAGGTAATAGTTTATTCGTAGCATCTAATACATATTCAGTGCCATCAATTTCAATTCTTGCTATGGCATAATTAAAATCGGTTATTACCGGATATAGCTTCGTTGGCAATCCATTTTTTCTAGTTGATATTAATACGATTTCTGCATCAAAGTTGGCAGCGTTTAAGGCATTTATCAATGCAATATTTATTTCAGTTGAATTACCGAATTTTTTATCGAATGCATCTTTTACATTCACATCTTTAAATAGCCTAATTTTTTTATTCCATGTAAAATGGTTTTTTATGAAATTATATATATTCTTCGCTTTAGTTAAATTGTCAGTACTTTTCGCTAAACTTTCAGGAAGTCGTTTTTTTATATAATCGATTTTTCTAAGTTGCCTTCCAATATTTTTTTCTGTTCTAAACTCTTTGTCAACATTCTTCCAGCTTTTGGTGTATTTATGTTTAACTCCCTCAAAATCAACAAATTCAAACAATTCAAATTTCATCCTAGACAAATAATTCTTCTTTGAAGTCATGAATTTTTCTTCAATAAAAGCAGGAATTTCTTCCATTATATAGGTTAATTCTTCACAATCAGCTGCTTTTGAAAAACCAGGAATACTAAAACAATTTCTCTTGATCTTCGCCTCATTAAAGCTCAATTTTTCGTAACCCACTAGTAATCGGTTGTAATTATAATTACCAGGTATCAATGCATGAAACCTGCTATAAATCTTTGGTATTTCATCTTGAAACTCCCATCCTGTAAAGTTAAATTTAAAAGGTGACTCAAGTGTATATTCATATTCAATAATACTTTGTTCTTTGATATTTGGCATCGTAAATTTTACAATAGACCAATTCTCATTTACTTTTTCAGTAAAAATATTTTTTTCATTTAAAACTGTTTTTTGATATGAATTATGTGTATAACCTCTTATGTTTATTACTTTTTCAGAAGTTTCTTTATTGTGAAAAATAGGAATTTCTATCGTTGCTTTATCAAATGCTTGTTTGTTGAATAATTTTACTTTAGCGTAGTATTTTGTACTTATTAAAATACGATGTGGTGTATCTTTAAAAACAATTTCACCATTTTCAAATAAAAATATAGCATTAGCAGTAACATCTTTTGTGTAGATTTTTAGACTATTCTCTTTTGCTGTAATCTTTCCAAAAGTATACGCTTCTTTTCCTTGTGAGAAAGTATAATTGCTTAGTAGTATTGTTAGAATAAGTAATCCTTTTTTCATGCATTAAAACGTTACAATTTTCAACCTTTTATTCTTTCTTAGATAACTTTTTAATATATGCTGTACATCTCTATTGTTTTCCATAGGAGTGATAATAGATCGTAGTACTTCGATATTATTTATTTGGTAATTCAAATTGAAGAAACCCAATCCTTTAAAAACTCCATTCTCAATAAAGAAAGCACTACGTTCATCAATTTCCCTTCCTTTATCAATAATTACAAAATTCTTGTTTTCAAAACTATTATAGGCAATTAATTGACGTACCCTTTTATTATAGATTTCTACAGACTCTTTTTGAATGCAAGCGCCATTACAAGCTTCTATAGTATAATTGAAGCAATTCGTTTTAACAGAATGCAAACCTGTTAATTTTTGACAAAGGGTATAATTTTCGACAGCATTAAATAGAAAACTTTTAGCACTTTGTCTATTGACAAATGTTGTAATTAGGTTTTTCTTTCTACTATCGACTTTATCTATCTTTAAATTAATATATCCTTTGTCGTCGTCAAAACTATACAGTGCCTGTGTAAATATGGTACGTTTTAATGCTCTATTAAATATAGGTTTGTTATGTTTAATTTCTTCATTTTCTTTTAGTAAAGCAAAAAGTTCACTTCCAGTTTTTTCATACGTTACAGCAGCTACTAGTAATTGAATTTTTTTCGACTTAGCATTGCTCTTAGTAAAATGTTGATTAACACGTTTTTTTATGTTTTTACTTTTACCGATATAAATAATTTCTCCATCTGCTTTATGGATATAATATACACCTGTACATGTAGGCAGACTTTCAATAATTGTAGCAAGTTTAGGATCTAACTTGATTATTGATTCCTGTTTTATGGCATTCGTAATGATTGTTTTTTGCAAATCTTTATCCAATAACATTTTGAATAGCTTTACAGTAGCAATGGCATCACCATTAGCTCTATGTCTATCAGTTACAGGAATGCCTAATGTACGACAAAGCCTTCCTAATTTATAAGATTCTAAATCAGGAATTAGTTTTTTACTTAACTCTACTGTACATAAAGTTTCACGCCTAAATTCGAAACTAAGCCGTTTATATTCAGTACGTAAAATGCGATAATCAAAACTTGAATTATGTGCAACAATTATGCAATCTGTAGTGATTTCAATAATGCGTTTAGCGACTTCATAAAATTTAGGCGCATTTCTAAGCATATTGTTATTAATCCCCGTAAGGTTCACTACAAAAGGTTGAATTTCACGTTCGGGATTTACTAAACTAATAAAACTATCAACAACTTGATGCCCGTCGTATTTATGAATAGCAATTTCGGTAATGCCTTCTTCATTATACTTTCCACCTGTGGTTTCTATGTCAACAATAGCGTACAATTACTTTTTGTCAACTACTAAACGATTTTCTCTATTGGCGATCTCCCAAGCAGTATAAAATACTAATTGAGCTCTTTTTTGTAGTAAATCGTATCTAATTTTATCTGCCGTATCGGTTGGCTTATGATAATCTTCGTGTACACCATTAAAATAAAAGATAATAGGAATATTATTTTTCACAAAATTATAATGATCAGATCTGTAGTAAAATCTATTTGGATCATTCTCATCATTATAGGTATAATCTAATAGTAAATTTGTGTATTTTTTATTGGTAGCTTCAGATAAATCGTGTAGTTCTTGGCTAAGTTTATCGGCACCAATTAAGTATACAAATTCCGGATTTTTAGCATGTTTTTTATCAAAACGACCTACCATATCAATATTTAAGTCCACTACAGTACTTTCTAAAGGAAAAATAGGATTTTCAGCATAATATTTTGAGCCAAACAAGCCCTCTTCTTCACCCGTTACATGTAAAAATACAATTGAGCGTTTAGGCCCTTTACCATCTTTTGAAGCTTTTTGAAAAGCTTCTGCTATTTCTAGTAGAGCAGAGGTGCCAGAAGCATCATCATCAGCACCATTAAAAATTTCTTTTCCTTTTACACCTAAGTGATCATAGTGGGCAGAAATAATAACATATTCGTCTGGTTTTTCAGTTCCTTTTATATAGGTAATTACATTTTCTGAATCATCATTTGAACGACCTCTAAAGTATTTAACAGGAATATGCTGTAAATAGTCTCCATCAGAATTTGCTGCACTAATACCTAAATTTTTATAGAAATCAATGATATATTGAGCAGCGATTTTTTGTCCTTTTTCACCAGTTAACCTACCTTCATATTCATCAGAAGCTAAGGTGTATAATAGTTTTTTTAAATCTTCCTCTGTAATGCTTTCTGCATATGTTGTTGCTAAATCAACTGCTTTTGAAGCTTTTTCTTCTACAACAGGACTAACATTAGTTGTTGGTGGTGTCGGACTGGGAGGAGGAGTGTTATTAGTCGTTGGATTTTGAGAGCTTGATTTTGAAGTTCCACAAGATATAAACAGAATTGCTAGAATTAATAAGATGCTTTTTTTCATATTGTGTATTTTTTTTGAGGACTGTTTTTTAGCCTCGGATTCACTAATCTAGATATTAAAGTTCTTAAAAAAGGAATAATAACACGAATTAGGTTGTCCGTATGACAGCAATATTTAATTATTCGTGAATTAGTGGTATTTTTTTTGGCTTCCGAAATACTAATCATTTTAATAATTTTCAAAAGTAAAGAATTAATCACTATTAATGATGAATTGCTTTGATTTTAAATCGAATGTAACTAAATCAGAACTAAATAGTTTTGCTACACTTTCATTTGCAATTAGTTCTTCGGTTTTACCTGTCAATATATCATTATCATTCATCAGCCATAATTCATCAGCAAGTTGCAATGCTAAGTGAATTTCATGTGTTGAAATGAGTATGGTTTTATGTAAATCTTGACTCAATTTTTTTAATAATTGAAAGATTTCAATTTTATTATGGAGGTCTAGATGAGCTGTAGGTTCATCTAAGGTAATGATTTCAGTATTCTGCACCAATGCTCTGGCAATCATTACCTTTTGTAATTGCCCGTCACTTAACTCATAATGCTTTTTATAGACGATATCTTTGATATTTGTTTGCTGAATAGCTACTTCAATAAAATTGAGATCTTCTTTAGTCAACGCACCAATCCAATTTGTATATGGCTGTCTTCCTAAAGCTATCAATTCATAAACAGTAAGGTTACTTTCAGGAATTCTCTCAGTTAATACCAAACTCATTTTTTTTGCTAGTTCTGCATTTGATATCGTTTCTAAGGGCTTTCCGTTAAGGATAATTTCACCCGACAATTTTGGTTGTACATTTGTTAAAGTTCTGAGTAAGGTAGATTTTCCAATTCCGTTTTTACCCAATATACATACTAAGACACCTTTATCTAAGGTTAGATTTATATCTTTAGCAACATATGTTGTATTTTTTTTGCTTTGATAACCAATAGAGAGATTGGTAGTTTTTATAATATGTGATGTGGTACCTTTCAATTAAATAATTTTTCGTTTTCTCACTAATAACCAAATTATAATAGGTGCACCAAACAATGATGTGACGGCATTGATAGGTAATGTATATTCACTGTTTGGTAATTGGGCAATAGTATCGCTTACTAACATTACAATTGCACCAATAATTGCAACCGCCGGGACTACTATTTTATGGTTCGAGGTTTTAATCAATAATTTTGTAAGATGTGGTACAGCAAGACCAATAAAAGCAATTGGACCTGAGAATGCTGTAATAACACCTGTTAACAACCCAGTTACTAGTAAGGTTATATTTCTTGTTTTTCTTAAATTTACACCTAAACTTATCGCATAATTTTCACCTAATAACAAACTATTTAAGGGTTTGATAATGGTAAATAATAGACTGACACTAATTATATAAAGGATAGATAAAATTGCTATTTCATTCCATCCTAAATTACCCAAACTACCGAATGTCCAAAATACATATTGTTGTAGTTGATCAGCACTACTAAAATAGGCAAGTACACTAATGATTGCTGCTGTAAAACTACCGAACATCAATCCTATAATTAATATTGACATTGTATTTTTGACTCTTTTTGCGACGAGCATAACTGCTGATAGTACAAAAAATGCGCCTATACTTGCTGCTAATGCCAATCCGATATTAGAAAATGCAAATCCGACTAGACTGCCAGAAAAAGCAGATACTCCTAAAACTAAAGTTGCAACGCCCAAACTAGCACCCGAACTGATACCTAATACAAACGGGCCTGCTAACGGATTTCTAAATAATGTCTGCATTAGCAACCCAGAAATCGACAATCCTGAACCTACTAATATAGCAGTTATGGCTTTTGGTAACCGATATTGTAAGATAATATAGTGCCAATTTTCTTTGTCAGAAATGTTTCCTGTTAAAGTTTGTACAATAGATTTAAAAGGAATATCTACAGAGCCTAGACTAAGATTTATGAGTATACATAGCAATAATAATACCCCTAAAAGGATGAATTTTAACGAATATGAGGTATTGTTATTCAAGTGATTAATTTAATTTTTCTAAAAAGAATGGTTGGTAACCAGGTAACAATTCAGGATGTGCAACTTTAATAATATCTTTGAGTACTATATGCGGTTTTATAGGAGCTAGTTCATAATAGAGTACACCACCATTCTCTCCTTTTTTATGGGCAAAAGAATAGCTATTTTTATTTTTATACGCATCAAACTCTGTGTAATGCTGATTTGCATTTTTAAGTTCGTTAAAGCTTGTATATATCCCGGTATCAATCCAAAATTTAGCATGTTGACCTTTTTCAAATACATTTTCAAAATTTAAGGTAAGACTGCCTTTGCCTTTTGTATCTGCCCAAAGATAGCTAGTGTTTGCGTCTTTTAAAAATTGTGCAACAAAGCTTTCTCCGGCAGGTAAATTCCATATGTCTTTAAAGAGCACGCCAGATAGAATAGTCGGTTTGGTTTTTGCACTTTTAGCGATGACGATCGCTTCTTGATATTGTTTTTCAATAGAATTAAAAATACGAGTTGCTTCTTTTTCTTTTCCAAATAAAACGCCGAAGAATTTGATCCATTCTGCTCTACCTAAAGGAGTTTCTTCTAACCAATCACCATTTAAGAGAACTGATATTCCTGCTTTTTCAATATTGGTAAACATTTTATTATAATTGCTCATTGAGAAGCCAATTACGATTTCAGGTTGTAAATTTAATAATACTTCAGTATTTATATCTTGTTCATTACCGAGTTCCTTTATACTTCCATTTGTAACTAATTGTCTTGTTTTCGTCGAAGAGATGTACTGCAAATTAGGAAAACCTACTAAACTTTTTTCTTCGCCCAATAATTCTAACATAGGTATATGAGTAGTTGATGTAACAACCACTTTTTCTATGGGTGTTCTGATAATATTTAATCCTTTTATATTTTTAGGCACCTTTTCGTTTTTAGGTACTAAAAAATATGTTAGTGATTCTTCAGCCTCTGGGTAAGGAGATTTTATTATTAATTTTTTGTAGTTTTCAAACATCTGAATATCAATGCCTTTAGCATATTTTATTAAAGTTTGATACTCTTGAATGTCTACTTCTTTTTTTTCTGTTTTACAAGCAGAAATTAGGAGTAAAAGAGATAAAATAATGGGCTGCTTAATTTGTTTCATCGATTGAAAATACGGTTTGTAAATGTATATATTTTAATATTAACGAGTTAATTTTTTATTCCTCAAAAATCACTAATAATTTATTGTTATTTATGTTAAACTAATTACTTTTGTCATGATTTTGGTCACACTATTAAATGTGATAATAGGGAATCAGGGAAAACGAATTATGAATTGTGATTTTTAAAATCAAAAATCGTCAATCATATAATTCCATTAACCTGAGCTGTCCCCGCAACTGTAGGCATGTGCTGAACAATAATGTCACCCTGAGCATTAACGAGATGATAAAATGTATTTTCATCGAAGGTACCAAGCGAAGCTTGTCGAAGGGTCGTTTCAGCATCTATTTAAAACTGTTGTAATTCTTAAAGTCACTGTCACGCTAAGGTGTGATGGGAAGGCATACAACAAAATGCTAGCCAGGAGACCTGCCAAGATTCAAATTAATAAACGCTTTCGGAGGAAAAGTAATGGTTTGTGAATCAATATATTCATGCTCCCTATTTTTTACTGATAGCCTAAATCTCATTTAAAACATATAAAAATGAAAAAAAGGTTATTGTATGTAGGAGCTTTACTAACAACAATTTTAGTAAATGCTCAACAACAAGGTTCTGATGATTATCAGGATAAAGATTCAATTAAGGTTGAACAATTACAAGAAATTATTATTACAGATTCTCGATTTCCATTAAAAAGAGAAAATTCAGGAAAAACAGTAATTAAAATTGATGCTGTAGAACTCGAAAAAAATCAAGGTAGAACTATTGCCGAAATAATCAATACGAAAAGTGGACTTGAAATTAATGGTAGTAGAAGTAATGGTGGACAAAATTTAAGTTATTTTGTAAGAGGTGGAAATAATAGACAAATACTGGTCCTTATTGATGGAATTCAGGTTTCTGATCCGTCGCAAATTGCGAATGATTATGATTTACGTTTAATAGATATCAATCAAATTGAATCAATTGAAATTAGTAAAGGTGCAGCAAGTACATTATATGGTAATGGCGCTGCTACTGCTGTAATTAATATTACAACTAAAAAAGCTTCACAAGAATCAATTTCGGCTGTGTTTTTATCGAGTATAGGTACAAATCAATCAACAGACGATTCAGATACTAATATTGCAGATTTTAATAATAGTATTTCGATTAGCGGCACTTCAAATAAGTTCAATTATATGGCTTCTTTCGGACACCAATATCTTGACGGGATGTCTGCTGTAAATAACGGAACTGAGCGCGATGCTTTTTCTCGAACGAATACCAACGCAAGGATTGGTTATCGTGCAACTGATAATTTTTCAATTGATATGTATGCCAATCATGATCGTATTACTGCTGATTTTGATAATAGCTTTCCTATTGAAGATGCCTTGTTTACCTCAAAAAGCAAACAGTATAGATTGGGTGTTTCACCAAAGCTTACTTATAAAAACGGAAGTTTTGCTATAAATGCGGCATATAATGCCATTGAAAGGGATATTAAATCAAGCTTTCCAATTAATTATCAAGGTAAAAGTTATATAATTGATGCATTTAATAAGTATAATTTTGATGATACATTATATACGATAATCGGAGTGAATTATATCAATAGCGAAACTGAATTTATTGTTAATGAAAATTCGACGAGTATTGATCCGTATGCGAATGTAGTTTGGGTTTCACCTTTTGGATTAAATTTAAACATGGGAGCAAGATTAAACAATCATAGTGAATATGGCTCGCATTTTACTTATAATTTAAACCCATCGTATACATATAAGTTTGATGATAATTATTTGAAGGTATTGGGTTCATATAGTACTTCATTTATTGCACCTAGTCTTTCTCAATTATTTGGACCATTCGGAGCAAATCAGACGTTGGAACCAGAAACTAATGTTACGTTGGAAACAGGTGTCGAGTTAAAAATTTCTGATAAAGTACGGTTGAACACGGTGTTTTTTGAACGTACAGAAAAAGATTTCATTGACTATGTAATTATTGATTTTAATACTTTTGAAGGACAATATCAAAATGTTTCTGATGAGTTTACAGTAAATGGAGTTGAGGTTGAGTTGTTTGCCAAACTCATAAAGAACGTAAGTTTCAATGCAAATTATACATTTACCGAGCGTAAAGAGAAAGTAGCATTACGTATACCAAAACACAAAGCAAATGCCTCGTTAGATTATACAGTAAATGCTAAAACTTTTATAGGTTTAAACTATCAATTTGTTGATGAAAGGATTGACACTGATTTCTCAACATTTGAAAACAAATCTTTAAATTCCTTTTCATTAGTTGATGTACTTTTTAGTCGTGAATTAATACCAAACAGATTAAAATTATCTGGCTCTGTTTCAAATTTATTTAATGAAGAGTATACCGAAGTAATTGGTTTTACAACAAAGGGTAGAAATTATAAACTAGGATTGAGATTGAGTTTTTAATTGTAAGGAAAAGGATTAAAAGAAGTTAAGCATGGTGCATAATCTAATATGAAAGGCTAATCTTGTCTCTCTTTTACTCCTTTTTCAATAAGATTATAATGTTTGCTAGTATCATGTAAGTAGTTATAGCTTTCTACCTTACCCAGTGTATTACCGTTGGCATTAGTTAAAACAACTGTAGGTAATACTTTTTGATTGTATTGTTTTTTCAATTCAAGGTTTTTATCTTTCTGCAAACTTGAAATTAAATCGGGTCTTCTAGGAGAATTAACTCGCACTAAAATTAAATTCTGTTGTGCAATTTTTTGAAATTTTTCAGTGTAAAAGAAATCTTTATTAAGCCTTTTACAAGGCTGACTCCAGTCAGAGCCTGTAAAATAAATTAGTATCAACTTGTTTTGAGAAGAGGCTAATTGTTTGGCTTCTTCAAAATTTGTTTGCCAATTTAAATCAATAGACTTTTGTTGTGCATTACTATCTGCAAAGCTAAATAGTAGAAGGAGTAGTATATATCCAAATTTTTTCATTTTTTCACTCTAAACTTTTATCATTCTTCTTTACATTTCTTTTTTAAGCCAATAATCGCAGCGTTGAGTTCAAAACCCAGCAATAGTATAATGGAATTTAACCATATAAAAAGCATCAGTACAAGTAAGGTTCCTATGGAGCCATACAACTCATTATACTGAGCAAATTTCTTTACATAAATACCAAATATATTAAAATTTACAATAATCAATAATGTTGTTAAAATAGCTCCAGGAGAAAAGAAAGAGATAATTCTTCCTTCTTTTGTTCCGAAAAAATAGAACAATCCCACCGTTGTAAATAACATTGCAAACACAATGATATATCTTCCTATTTCAATCCAAAATAAATCATCAGAGACATATCCTCTTAGGGTTAGATTATGGATTGCAATTTCAAAATAAATGATTACTGCTACTGTAAAGAACAATAATAATGCCAATACCAATGATACTGCAAATGAAACAATGTACTGTCTAATAATTGATCTTGTTTGTAGTTTGTGATAGGTATACTCAAATCCGCCAAAGAGCGAATTAATACCATTGGTCATTAAAAACATTGATAATACAAATCCGAAAGAGAGTAGACCTCCATATTTATTATTGGCAATATCTTGTAATACCGCATCAACTGACTCAGAAGTTTTAGGTGGTAATGCCTGATTAATAAACTGCATAAAGCCCTCTTGAAAACCTTCTATAGGAATAAACGGAATCAATGTTAAAATAAATAAAGCAAAAGGAAACAAAGCCATAAAAAAACTAAACGCTACACCACCTGCTCTTGATGTCAATGCACCCTGTACAATACCAATCACATACATTTCAAGTACATCGTATAATGACATACCAACTAAACCCGGAACTTTAATTTTTTTCAAAAGCTTTACGAACAAACGTATGATTGGTATTTTAAGTAATTTTTCTTCAGTAGTCATTTAACTAATTAATAGTAGTTTTAAGTGCTAATTATGTTGTCTATTTTAATTTCAGCCTCCAGCCTCCAGCCTCCAGTCTCCAGTCTCCAGTCTCCAGTCTTCAGTCTTCGGTCCCATGTCTCCCTGATGGAGCTACCAATTAATCTAGTTTAGCATCAAAATTAGTATTCCATTTGTCTTGTACTTTTAAGACCTGTTCAATTACGTCTCTCACACAACCATTTCCTCCCTTTTTTTGAGAGATATATAGTGAAATATCTTGAATTTCGGGTACGGCGTCTTTTGGGCAAGTAGGTAATCCTATTAGTTTCATTACATGAAAATCTGGAATATCATCACCCATATATAAAACATTTTCAGGGTTGATATTGTAAATGTCTAAATATTCATCTAATTGCTCTACTTTATCATGCGCTCCTAGATAAATATCAGTAACTCCTAATCCGCGTAGACGAGACTTAACAGCATCATTCGTTCCACCTGAAATTATACAAATACGATATCCATTATCAATAGCAGTTTTCATAGCGTAACCATCTTTAATATTCATGGTTCTAATCAATTGACCATCAGGAAAAATGGTTACTTTTCCATCAGTTAAAACGCCATCTACATCAAAGATAAATGTTGTTATTTGAGGCATAATTTCTTTATAGCTTTTTTCCATAGGTTTTTTGGATAGATTCGGTTAGTAGTTGATATATTTTCTTTTTTTCTCCAGATAATAATTTCAAATGATCATTAATAGTTTTTGTGTCATTTCTATGAGCCGGACCTGTTTGAATAGTCTTCGGATGATTAGTGGCTACTTTTTTTGCAGTTTCATTAATTAAAGGATATAAGGTTTCAAAAGGAATATTATGTTCCTCACAAATATCAAGTCCGATTTTGTACAAATGATTCACAAAATTATTCATAAAAACAGCCGCAATGTGTAACTGTTTCCGCTGCTCAGAATCAATTATGAATACATTATTCGAAATAGAACTTGCTAATTTCTCTAAGACGATTAAATCATCATTTTTTTCAGCTTCTACACAAATAGGAATTGTACTAAAATCAATATTGTTTTGTTTAGAAAATGTCTGTAATGGATAAAAAACACCTCTGTTCCCTTTATTCTTTAAAGCATTTATAGATACACTACCCGAAGTATGCACTATGAGCTTGTTTTTGAGGTTGAGCTTTGATGAGAACTCAGAAATGGCATTATCAGAAATAGCAATGATATAGACATCAGCTTCTTTTAATTCATTTAGATCTGTTGTTGTCGCAACTTTATCTTCAATGAATTTCAAAGACAATTTTTTTCTACCATAAACTTGTAGCAACGTTACTTTTTTAGCATCTAAAAAAGCATTAATTAAATGTGTACCTACATTTCCTGTACCAAGTACAATAACTGAAATCATATAGCAAAGTTAAGGAAGTTTTAACGATTTATATTAATGTGTTAAATGTATTCAAATCATGACAAAATTAAGTAAATTGCACCACATTTTTTATAAATTGAATTATGATAGAAAAAATATATAACATTCTCTTTTCTACCCGTCTTACAGCTATGCTGTTTATTGTTTTTGCTGCTTCTATGGGGATTGCCACATTTATTGAAAACGATTATGGTACACAATCATCCAAAGCATTGGTTTATAATACATGGTGGTTTGAATTGATCATGCTGATTTTTGTTGTCAATTTTATTGGAAATATATTCAAATATAGATTGTTAAGAAAAGAAAAATTCTCAGTATTATTATTTCATCTTTCCTTTATTTTAATATTAATTGGAGCTGGTATTACGCGTTATATGAGTTATGAAGCAATGATGCCAATTAAGGAAGGAGAAACTACGAATTTGATGCTTTCAGAAAAAACCTATTTTAGTGTTACCGTAGATGATGGAGAAGTACAAAAAGGACCTATAGAAAAAGTATATTATTTTACTCAAAACCCTTCTTCCGAAGCCCGCTTTATTCCATTAGTATCTCGTTTTTTTAATTTTATAAGAGGCGGTAATTCATTTTCAATAAATACCGATTTCAAAGGAAATCCTGTTGCAATTAATTATGTTAATTATATCCCGAATGCCTTCGAAGAGTTTGTAACTGATGATAGCGGAGAAGAATTTATACATTTTGTTGAGTCTGGTGGAGGAGGAAGGCATGATCATTATATTAAAAAAGGAGAGGTTGCAAATATTCATAATGCTTTGGTTTCTTTCGAAAACCCAACTGCTGGAGCTGTAAATATTTTTACAGAGAATGACACATTACGAATAGATACTCCTTATGAAGGTAAGTATATGATAATGACTACTCGAGAGAGTAAAGACGTTTATAAAGATTCAACGCAACTATTTAATTTACGGTCGTTATACACTATTGGTAGCATGCAGTTTGTAGTGCCAGAAGCTCCTACAAAAGGTAAACTTAAATTGTCATCAGGAAAAGTAGAGGAACACCCTACTGATATGCTTGAGGTAGAAGTTACTACCCAAAACGAAAAAAGAAATATCATACTTTATGGGAATAAATTTTCTTCGAATCCACCAGAAATATTTTCATTAGATGGACTTAATTTCAGAATCAGTTATGGTGCTAAACAACTAAAGTTACCTTTCTCATTGAAATTGCGCGATTTTCAGTTAGAGCGTTATGCCGGTTCAATGAGTCCAAAATCATTTGCGAGTGAAATTACGGTATTTGATAATGGTGAAAACTTTGATTTTAGAATATTTATGAATAATGTGCTAGACCATAAAGGGTTCCGTTTTTTTCAATCAAGTTATAATGATAAAGGAGCAGTAGAGGAAACGCATTTATCTGTAAATCATGATGCTGTTGGTACCTGGATTACTTATGTTGGATACGGATTGTTATTTTTAGGGCTGATTTTAATTCTGTTTTCTAAAACGACTCGCTTTGCTGATCTACGTAAACAATTAGAGAAAGTAAAAAAGAAAAAGGCAGCATTATCTATTCTTATAGCTTGTATTACATTAAGCTCTTACGGGCAAGATAACCACCGGCATCAAATAGCGAAAGAGCAAATTGATTCCGTTTTAAATACTCAAAAGGTATCAGTTGAACATGCTGAGCGATTTGGTAGCTTAGTAATTCAAGATGCAGGTGGTAGAATGAAACCCGTGAATACATTTGTTTCTGAATTATTACGAAAAGTAAGTCAAAAAGACACCTATAATGGTATGAATGCCAATCAGGTAGCTGTTTCTATGGTTACCAATTCAAAAATCTGGTATGAAGTGCCATTTATTTATATGAAGAAAGAAAACTCTAAGGTGAGAGATATGTTAGGGATTGATGAAGACGTAAAATACGCACGACTTTCTGATTTATTTACGAATAAAGGTGACTATAAACTAAGAGATGAAGCTACCCGAGCTCATAAAAAGAAAATTAAAAATAAGTTTGAACAAAGTGTTATCGCTATTGACGGTAGAGCGAATTTAATGTATGAAGCCATTGCGGGAAGTATTTTTAAATTTTTTCCGTTACAAGATGATGAAAATAATAAATGGTATTCTTATGTAGAACAAAGTACAATTTTTAAAGGGAAAGACTCTTTAAATGCTTCTTATATGTTACCCCTATATTCAGATGCCCTGTACAAAGCGACATTAAGCGGTAATTATGATAAAGCAGATGAATATTTAGAAATGATTCATACGTTTCAACGTAAAGTAGGTAGTGAGGTAATTCCTTCTGAAAGGAAAGTAAAACTTGAGTTGTTTTATAATGAGTATGATATTTTTAAGAGCCTTTATAGATATTATTTGTTGGCTGGTGTGTTGATGTTCATTTTTGTAATCATACAAATTTTCAATAGCTCTAAACTGATAAGTTTGTTGGTGAAACTAAGTACATTAATTATTGTTGCTTTATTCATATATCAGACCGTTGGTTTAGGTATTCGATGGTATATTTCTGGACATGCACCTTGGAGTAATGGCTATGAATCAATGATTTATGTGTCATGGGCAACAATGCTTTTCGGATTGGTTTTCGGAAGAAAATCGGCAATAACAATTGCAGCAACGACTTTTGTAACTTCAATGATTTTATGGGCAGCCCATATGAATTGGATGGATCCTTCTATAGGAAATCTAGTACCAGTATTAGATTCTTATTGGTTGATGATACATGTAGCTATAATTGTAGCGAGTTATGGTCCGTTTACTTTGAGTATGATTTTAGGATTTATTGCATTGATCTTATACATACTAACAACAAAAAAGAATAAAAAGAAATTAGATTTGGCTATAAAAGAGATCACGACTATTAATGAAATGTCATTAACAGTCGGACTGATAATGTTGACCATAGGTAATTTTCTTGGTGGAATCTGGGCAAATGAGAGTTGGGGCCGTTATTGGGGATGGGATCCAAAAGAAACGTGGGCATTGGTAAGCATTATGATATACGCTTTTGTATTGCATATGCGATTAGTACCGGGCTTAAGAGGTAGATTAACTTTTAATATTGCTTCAGTGCTTACTTTTGCTACTATTTTAATGACCTATTTAGGCGTAAATCATTTATTGTCGGGTTTACATTCATATGCTGCAGGAGAATCTGTACCGGTACCCAATCAGATATGGGGTTGGTTGATAGTTTCAATAGTGCTTAGTGTATTGGCATTTATGAAGTTTAAAAAGTATTATAAGAAATAGTTAACAGATTAAAAATACGTAAGTTTTGTGAGTTTAAGTTGTGATAGATTCTAACTACGATAAAAAAAATAAAACGAATTATGAGATATTTATTAATTTTAGTACTTGCAATAAGTATAACAGCTTGTTGTAAGAAAAAACAAACGAATGAAATGGCTGCAATTAGTACAATTTCTACAAACAATCAACAAATTGAAAACATCTATCAGTTTAAAGTGAAAACCTTAACGGATGAAGACTTTGACTTTTCATCGTTGAAAGGAAAAAAAATAATGATTGTAAATACAGCTTCAAAATGTGGATTAACACCTCAATACAAAGATTTACAAAAATTATATGATACTTATAAGGATGATAATTTTGTAATTGTAGGTTTTCCGGCAAATAATTTTTTAAAGCAAGAGCCAGGCAGCAATGCCGAAATTGCAGAATTTTGTCAACTTAATTACGGAGTTTCTTTCCCGATGATGGCTAAAATTTCTGTTAAAGGAAAAGATATGCATTCAGTTTATCAATTCTTAACAAAGCAAGCAAAATCGCTGGACTTCGGTACTAAAGTTGAATGGAATTTTCAAAAATACCTACTAGATGAAAATGGGGTACTTGTTAAGGTAATTCCGCCTAAAACACTTCCTACGGATGAGGTTATAGTTAATTGGATAAAGAGTTAACTTTCAATTTTAAGCATAAAATATATCAATCATACTATTTACTCATAATTTAACCATTTAAAAATGAATCAATTTGTCAACTACACCGCAGAAAATATATACGCTGTTGTAACCATTAATAATGGTAAAGTAAATGCGATTTCTCATGATGTTATAGATCAACTGAATGATGCCTTAGATCAAGCCGAGGCGGCGGATAAGGTTGTAATATTAACAGGAAAAGAGGGTGTGTTTTCAGCTGGTTATGATTTAAAAACAATGACAGAAAGTCCTGAATCTGCAAAAGCCTTGGTGACGAAAGGATCAAAGCTAGTATATCGAATGCTGTCGTTTAAATTACCCATTATTGCAGCCTGTAGTGGTCATGCGGTTGCAAAAGGTGCTTTTTTACTATTGGCTTGTGATTATAGAGTTGGTGTAGAAGGTGATTTCAAAATTGGTTTAAATGAGGTAATGATTGGTATGACCATGCATAATGCAGGTATTGTGATGGCAAAATCGCGCTTAGCACCTGTATTTTTAGAACGAAGTGTCATAAATGCCGAAATGTACAAACCAAAAGAGGCAATAACTGCAGGTTTTTTAGATGGAGTAGTGCCACAAGAATTTTTAATGTCAACGACTGCTAAAATTGCTGAGATGTTTAGTAAATTAAATCTAAGAGCCCATGCTCAAACGAAGTTAAAAGTACGTAAGCATTATTTAGCAGAATTAAAATCAGCTATAGAATCAGATAGTAAAGCAGAGATTGTTATTAATACTTAGTGATATAACAGAAATTCCGTTCTAATTAATAGTAAACTTATTTAGCTTTTAAACGTTAAGCTGTATTCCTATTAGCAGCGTGTTATTGTAATTTCAAATGGTTAAAATATAATAACCTTACTTCTTATTTACCTAGCCAAATAGCAAGTACATTCCCAGAAGGATCAACGAATGAAATCTATGCTCGCCTGAGATAGAGAAAATTTATAATTCAAAATTAGTTTTTGATGTATTGAATTATAAGTTTTGTAACTTAGAGTCATCTTATAAATGAAAAAAATGAAAAAAAATAAATTAGGAGTACATACAATTTGTATACACGAAGGAGAAATAAAAGATACACAGTTTGGAGGGGCAGTATCTCCAATATTTATGGCTTCATCGTACCCTTATATTGATGCCGATCCGATGCGATACCCGCGGTATTTTAATACACCAAATCAAGAAGCATTAGGTAAAAAGATTGCAGCTTTAGAAAATGCAGAAGCTGGATTGCCTTTTGCTTCAGGAATGGCCGCTATCAGTACTACGTTATTTGCTTTTCTTGAAAAAGGAGATCATGCGGTATTCCAAAATGAAATCTATGGAGGTGTATTTAATTTAGTGATGGAAGAATTTGATAAAATGGGTATTGAATATTCATTTACAGATGGAGTAGGAGTTGATGATTTTGAAGCTAAAATAAAATCAAACACAAAGGTAATTTATATAGAAACACCTTCAAACCCACTATTGACTATTACAGATATTAAAGCTGTTGCTCAACTCGCACAAAAACACGGATTGGTTTCAATGGTAGATAATACATTTGCTTCTCCTATTAATCAAACACCTTTAGATTTCGGAATTGATATTTCTATTCATTCCGCAACTAAATATCTAGGTGGGCATAGTGATATCTTAGCAGGTGCAGTTGCCGCTAATGAAGAACATATTGATAAAATATTCCATAAAGGAAAAAACTTTGGTGGAAATCTCAGCCATTTTATTTCGTATTTATTAGAAAGAAGCATCAAAACATTAGGTATACGTGTTGAAAAACAAAATATGAATGCTCAAATTATAGCTGAATATTTAGACAATCATAAAAGTATCACAAAAGTATATTATCCGGGATTAAAAAGTCATCCCAATCATCAAATAGCTACAAAACAAATGAATGGCTTTGGAGGTATGCTATCTTTTGAATTAAAAGAGGGATTTGATCCAGTTGTTTTTCAACAGAAATTACAATTGATAAAATCATCATTGAGCTTAGCCGGTGTTGAATCTACTATTTTACAACCAGCAGAAACTTCACATAAATTGTTGACCTCAGAACAAAGAGAAGTGGTCGGAATTTCAGATAATTTATTGCGTTTTTCGGTTGGTATTGAAAATGTAGAAGACATTATTGATGATATTGAATATGCATTGAATACTGTTTAACATGAGTTTATATTGAACCAATTTTAAAAAATGATAGGCGTACAAAGAATAACAATTAGTATCTTCATGTGCTTTACTGTAGTTTCAACAGCACAAACTGCTCAGGAAATTATTAAAAAAGCTGATGAAAAATATCGCGGTAAATCATCCTATTCTGAAATGACCATTGATATTGTTCGCCCTAAATGGTCCAAGAAAATGAAGATCAAAGGCTGGTCAAAAGGAACCAAATTTTCTGTATCTATGGTAACAAGTCCTGCAAAAGAGAAAGGAACGGTTTTTTTAATGCGTGATAAAGAAGTATGGAATTATATGCCGACAATAGACCGTATTATTAAATTTCCACCTTCTATGATGTTGCAAAATTGGATGGGAACCGATTTAACAAATGATGATCTTGTTAAACAATCTTCCTTATTAGAGGATTACACACATGAAATAAAAGGAGAAGAAATTAAAGAAAGGTATAATTGCTGGCTTATAGAATTAACACCAAAAGAGGAAGCGCCTGTAGTATGGGGAAAAGTAATGATTTGGGTTGACCAAGTAGAGTATATGATATTGCAATCTGATTATTATGATGAAGATAATTTTTTGGTAAATCAAATGATAGGATCAGATATAAAAGAGTTTAGCGGAAAGAAATTGCCCTCAAAATTACGCATCATCCCTGTAGAAAATAAAGGACAAGAAACGATATTGATATATGATAAATTGGAATTCGATATGAAAATTCCTGATCAATATTTTACGACAAATTATATGAAACGAATTCGATAGTTAGATTCAAGATTCATTAGGTAATTCTATATTGAATCTATATTACAAGAGTCTCGTTTAATTAAAGTATAAATAACTAATCATAAAAGGCATTTGATTTGTTACTAAAACTCTCTTGGCGAAATATATGGCGAAATAAACGGCGAACACTCGTAACCGTCGCTTCAATTTTCTTTGCAGTATTATTTTCAATTTTTATGAATTCTTTTCAAAAAGGAGCATGGGTACGAATGTTAGATAATATTGTGAATTATTATTACGGTTATGCCCAGATTCATCAAAAAGGGTATTGGGCTGAAAAAACAATTAATGATGCATTAGAGCTAAATGATGAATTGTTACAGTTACCAGAGAATATTGATGGTTTAACCCAAGTCATACCTAGACTGGAAACTTTTGCATTGCTTTCTTCGGGAGATCATACGAGCGGTATGATGATAGTAGGCACAAACCCTGGTCCTGAAAATAAATTAACACAACTTAAATCACGGATAACTGAAGGCACCTATTTCAATAAAAATGATAAGGCTTTACTAATTGCCGAAGGTGTAAAAGACCTCTTAAAAGTTACTTTAGGCGATACCTTGGTTATTCTGACACAAGGTTATCATGGTGTTAATGCAGCAGGAAAATATCCTATTAAAGGTATTGTTCATTTTGCTTCACCAGACCTTAATAAACGAATGGTGTATTTACCGTTAGAAGAAACTCAAAATTTATTAGGAGCTCCGTCAATGGCTACTACGTTAGCTTTACAGCTTGATAATAGAGACCAATTGGGAAGTGTCATCACACAATTACAGAATAAATTAGATACCGAAATATATGAAATAATGGACTGGCAGTCTATGTTGCCCGAGTTGGTAGAAGCTCAAAAGACAGATGCAGCGGGAAATTATATTTTCCTTTTAGTACTCTATCTTATTATTTCATTTGGCATTTTCGGAACTATATTAATGATGATGAAAGAAAGAGAGTATGAGTTTGGTGTGTTACTTTCTATAGGGATGAACAGAAGATTATTAGCACTTTCTACATGGATTGAAATTGTGTTAATGGCATTGTTAGGAGTAACATTAGGTATGTTAGCTGCGTTACCTTTAGTTCAATATTTCAAAGTAAATCCGATAGATTTTAGTGAATACGGAGAAGGAATGACAGAGACTTATGCAAAATGGGGATTTGATCCAATATTTCCAACTATAATGGATGCTTCTTTATTTTATGCACAGGCAATTTTAGTATTAATTATAACTAGCCTATTAGCATTATTTGCAATTTGGAAAGTATATAAATTGAAACCTGTTGAAGCAATGCGCGATTAATGAAAATAAGATGAGAATGATTATAAAAATAGCGTGGCGAAATATTTGGCGAAATATCATGAGAAGTCTTGTGGTAATTGGGGCTATGGTGATAGGTATTTGGTCGATTATTTTTTTGGTAAGCTTAGTAAATGGAATGACAGAGAGTTACATAGACAATGCTATAAAAAATGAAGTTTCGCATATAAAAATTCACCATCCAAAGTTTATAAATGATAGAGAAAGTAAGTTTTTTATTAGCGATGTGGCTGCCGCTAAAAGTATCGTTGATACAATTTCTGGAGTAAAAGCGGTTTCTTATAAAACAATTATTAATACGATGATAAGTTCCGGTCATGCAAGTAGAGGAATCACTACAATTGGAGTTGTACCTAAAAACGAGGTTAAAGTGTCTGGTGTATCACAAAAAATAATAGATGGGAGCTATCTCTTTGATACAAAAAAGAATCAAATATTAATTAGTAAAATAACAGCTGAAAAGTTAAAGGTAAAGGTACGTTCTAAAGTAGTATTGACCTTTCAGAATTTAGAGAATGAAATTACAATGGGAGCTTTTAGAGTGATAGGTTTGTTTGAAACAGGAAATAATATTTATGATGAGTCGGTAGTTTTCGTTCTTCAAAAAGATATAAATACCTTGCTAGAATTAAATGGGAATGGTCATGAAATGGCTATTTTAATTGATGATCTATCTCAATTAGAGCATATTCAAGACCATATCACAAAATTGTTTCCTAAGCTTTTGGTTAGAAACTACAAAGAAGTACAACCCGAATTGGCGTTGTTTCAATCACAGATTAAGATGGCAGGGATTATTTATATGGTCATCTTTATGTTGGCTCTCATATTTGGTATTATCAATACTATGATGATGGCAGTTTTAGAAAGAGTTCGTGAACTTGGGATGTTGATGTCTGTTGGGATGAACAAGGGTAAGGTATTTATGATGATCGTAGTAGAGACGTTATTATTAGCCATCATTGCAGCTCCTGTAGGTTTATTCTTAGGATATGTTACAACTAGCTATTTTAATAAAAACGGAATTAATTTATTTTTCTATTCAGAGGAAGGTATGAAGCAATTTGGATTGGATAAATTTATTTACCCTAATGTTCATACAGAAACGTATTGGCAATTAGTTGTGGCTGTAAGTTTGACAGCACTATTAGGTTCGTTATACCCTGCATGGAAAGCGGTAAGATTACGTCCTGTAGAAGCTATTCGTGGAAGCTTTAAAACTAGAGCAGGACTTTTGGTTTCGCTATTTAATTTTTTAAGAAAAAAAACCTCTTGATATGGACTTGATTGTAACTAAAGGAATAACAAAAACATATAATCCTAAAAAAATACCTGTACATGCATTACAGGGTATTGACCTGACCATTAAAAAAGGTGAGTTTACTGCTATTGTAGGACCTTCAGGATCGGGTAAAACTACCTTGTTAAATATCATTGGAGGATTAGATAGACAATCTAATGGAACAGTATGGGTTGATGGAACAGATATAACCACATTGTCGGATAATAAATTGATAGATTTTAGAAAAAATAAAATTGGTTTCGTATTTCAATCCTATAATTTGATTCCGGTTTTTACCGCAGCAGAAAATATTGGATTTATTATGCTACTTCAAAAAAGACCAAAAAAAGAAATAGATACACGTGTATTAAACTTATTGAAATCAGTTGGTATTGAAGAACAAATAAATAAAAGACCAAATCAAATGAGTGGTGGGCAGCAGCAAAGAGTTGCTGTAGCAAGAGCATTAGCATCAAAACCTAAATTTGTATTGGCCGATGAACCGACTGCCAATTTGGATAGTAAATCTACTACTGATCTATTGGATATTATGGAAAACCTTAATAGACAGGAAGAAATGACCTTCGTATTTTCTACCCACGACCAAAGAGTTATTGACCGAGCTCACCGGGTGATAACAATTGAAGACGGAAAAATAGTATCTGATATTTAAGTTTAGAATAATATATGACTAAAGAAATACGACATACTCTTAAATTCTTTGTATTTTCTTCACAGCAAACAATGTTTGTAATGGTATTCTTTTTTATTACGATAGCAAATACACAAGAAAAACAAAGCTGGATAAATGAAAATTTTCAGTTTTCAGGCTATGTTAAATATTTGAATACTTCAACTTTTCAGGACTTGGATGCCATACTGAATGATAATTTATTGCATAACCGATTGAATTTTAAAGTGTATTTAAATAATCAATTTACAACAACTTTTGAGATTAGAAATAGAGTGTTTTGGGGAAATACAATACAGAGTATTCCAAATTATTCGGCATTTATTGATTCAGATAATCAAGATATAGATCTAAGCCTCAATCTAATTGATAAGCAAGCATTTTTGTTTCATTCAAAAATAGATCGATTATATATAGATTATCATTCTAATAAATGGCAAGTAACACTGGGACGTCAACGAATTAATTGGGGTAAAAATTTGGCTTGGAACCCTAATGACCTATTTAACACTTATAATTTTTTTGATTTTGATTATCAAGAACGTCCAGGTGTAGATGCTCTACGAATTCAATTTTTTACTTCAGATGATTCCAGTATTGAAACAGCTATTAATTATACCAATGAATGGAAGAATAATACATTTGCCGTGAAATATAATTTTCATCAGTTTGATTATGATTTTCAAGTGTTAGCTGCCAAATACTTAGAGGATTTTACGGTTGGAATAGGGTGGGAGGGCGCCATTAAAAACGTAGGAATAAAAGGAGAATTCAGCTATTTCTTTCCACAAGAAAAAACAATGATTACAGATGATGTTCTAATTGGTTCATTATCGTTTGATTATTATTTTAAAAATGGGATTTCAATAAATACTGCAACGTTATATAATAGTGGCGGAATTAAAAATTCAAGTTTCTTCGATCCCATTCAATTTAATAGTGTTGAGTTAAATGCTAAAAATTTAATGCCTAACCGTTGGTCTTATTTTTTTCAAGCATCAAAAGCTCTGACACCAGCTATAAATTCATCCTTATCAACGATATATGCTTATGAACTTAAAGGAGTATATATAATGCCCCAATTTGGGTATAGCATCTCCCAAAATTGGGATTTTGATACAATTGCACAATTATTCTACGGAAAGCAAGAAGACAATTTTTCTAATATTCAGAATAGTGTGTATTTTAGGTTTCGATGGAGTTTTTAATGTACAAACTAGTATAAAATAGTAAGGAGACAAGCTACTTGCAGTGTTAAGTAGTAACTTAACTTTTCGCTTCTCTCCTTTCTCCCCTAAGTTGAACTCCTGTTACGGAGTAATGTTTTTGAAAAATAGTAAGGAGAAA